>Ga0209489_102250_pt1 | contig 39401 bp, 14 predicted proteins | sample SiratrowhiteBW_FD_187527 | JGI IMG/M metagenome (GOLD analysis project Ga0209489, IMG submission 187527) | Root nodule microbial communities of legume samples collected from California, USA - Siratro white BW (SPAdes) (version 2) | ecosystem: Host-associated > Plants > Roots > Nodule | place...
CCCCATTTTTTCATTTTTTGTTGCCGATAAAAAAAAAAAAAAAAAAACAAGTATGGCTAGGAGACCTTCACCTCAGCCAACTTCAGCATAAGGCCAGTGGGAAAGGCACATTTGTGGCTTTGTAACACAAATAGCCTAAGGCGCTACCTTAGGCCGTTTTCCTTCCTTCAAACCCCTCCCAACCCAAAAATATAATAAGGAAAAACAATATAAACCTAAGGAGTATTAGGTTTTATGGACTTTTAAAATAAGTACTTTAAAAATCATACCAAGGATGATTTCTTATGATTAGTTGATAGAGTAAAAACTTATAAACTAGCAATGCATGCTTATTAAAGGAGAAGGATGAAATAAGAGCATATATACTAATAATGATAAACCATAAAAGAAATAAAAAAATGCAACAAAAATTTCAAAATGAGATTCCATTTCTCACTTAATTTTCGCACAAACTTGTCATCCAAAATACATTTATATAATTCAAAATTATAAACAAAAATGACAAATCCACTCAAATAATACAACAACATGGGATGATGCCAACTTAATTTCAAGCAGTGTGAATATACATCGAACAAATCTCAAACATATTTACAACATCAAATGGAAGGAATTAAAGTAAGACATATATTGAGATAAAATATTGCCTTTGGTGGTTTGAATGGATAGTCAGGAGGAAAATGAATTGTAACTAGGAATATACCACACCGGTGAAACATATTCTCAACCATGGGACTTGAACAACATCAAATTCCCAAATTAACATAAGAAAATAATTATCTTCATAAACCAATGACTTCAATATAGGAAACCCTAAAGGCTCATGTAAACTCCTAGTCAAGGTTTGAAAAAAAGTCTCCAACTAAGATTTGGAGTCCCACTCCCCTCAAAGAAGAAGAGTCTATTACTTCAACAAGACCCAAATGCACAAATTAAAAACCCTTAAATACGAATGGTTCGAAACAAGGTAGATCATGCATACATGAAGGGTTGAATAATTAAAAGTGAACTCGAAGCGTTAAAATTATACCGAATGATGAAAGAGAAAAGAATTCTAAATCCTTTAGTCGGAAATGGAGAGATCCAAAACAAGAGATAAGGTTGAAAATCAAAAAGTATTCATTAATTGTGCAAGAAACGAAAAAGAAGATGAAGTAAGGGGTCCTATTTGGTAGGATAAACTTCCCACATGTAAAAAGGTTTCATCCTTTTAATTCATTTAAAAATATATTAAAAGTCATAAAAGAAAACATTTTAATATATTTCAATAAAAAGTTATTTTTATTTTTTTAACAGTTACTCTTGAAAATGCTCTAAATTTTTCAACACATTTTTGTGAGTTTATAATTGTGATTATTTCTCTAACGATGAAAGGAAAGCTTAAGCGTAGAGAAAACTTATATTGAGTTTTTTAAATGTTATTTGTACGATTCTTTAATTAGAATTAAAGATTCATTTTAGTGATATATAAAAATAGTTTACATTTATATTACAGAGTAAAATTTTAATTCTAAATAGACAACATCAATGAAACTTTATCATTCCTTTAAAAGATTTGTATATGATTTTTTTCGTTAGTATTATTTCTAAAGTATCAACTCATTTTTAACATAAATGTTATATTATGAGGTTTTGTTTTTCTTCTTGTGTGTCTTATTGTGCTATATTAGTTATGTTTAATATTTTAAATTTATATTCTCTCGTTCTACATTAATATATTATAAAAAAAAATTCGATGAAATCTAAATTGTAAACTTAGGATCTGAATAACATTCTTGCATCGGTAATGTCTTTAAAAAATAACGAGTTTCATACACACATTAAGTTTCATACTGTGTTCACTTCTCATGCATCCCTTGTATTTTGTTTTTGGTTATTTTTGCATTAATCATGTATACGATAACTCATTTCCAAATCAATACCATAATAGGATTGTGAGGTAATCACTGAAAGCAATCCAAAGTTTTGTGGGTTAAAAAACTCTGAAATTGGTCTTAAAACGGCATTAATTACACTATTATTTTGAAGATCCTAACTAAAAAGGTTGGCTACCCAAAATCTCATTTTTAGTTAATTTTTTGTTGGTGGAACTCTATATATATGGTTGCAACTTGTAACATAACAATATCTTTAATTAGACCATATATATACATCTCCACAATGAACAATGCAGAATTTTATCTAGAATTAAAAAAAAAGGTCAAAGATTTTTGTGTCTCTAATGACTTGTGAGTAAACTTGGCTATTGGCTGGAACTCTCAAATCTCTATCAACAAATGACTTGTCCTCAAGAGATGTGATAAAATGCTGCTTAGCTAAACTTGTTTTGTAGTTTCTTTCTTCAAACTGTTGGAGGCCTGCACCAAAAATGCACACATTAACAATTAGGAAACTAGTTTGTTTGCTTCTAATATTTTGTGGTATCCAAAATCTACCCATGCTAGAGATATATACATAAAGACATAAACTTCTGAGGACAGAAGCACATCAAAATGTAAAAAGCAAACAACATTTTCTTGAACCATACCTCCTTGGTAACCACCAAAAACTATGCATCCAATTCCAAACAGAAATATACACATTACCTGGCAGCAAAGAGTTTAACATCACATTGAGACCTTCTTCCAAAATCCACTTCCATCATCTTGATTTCCTGACAAGAAGCTAGAAAAGGGACATTGTTCATCTCTAAACTCCCAACCTTAAAACCAATGTGCCCACCAGCATATACATTAAACTCCATTTCATTGGCTTTGATGTCTGATTTCAAGTCATCTGCAGCATCCGTGTCAACATCAACATTTTTCACTGTCATAGTCATGTCCAAATTGGTGTCATTCAAGGGCATTTGAGAGAAGCCATCAACTGTGTTCCTCCCCAACAAGATATCCTCGCTTGTGACTTCAACATTAAGTGGTCCATACAAAAGCTTAAGTTTATCATTCTTGTTGGAGAACAATAGCCCTAACCCTATAACTGCATTCATCTTATGTGACTCTTCATCAACTTGAAACTTGGTTATGTTGAAGCCTCTCACGTAAACTTTTGGCATTCCTGACTTGAGCAATGCCAAGTAGGTGATGCATGCAAAGAGAAAGGCTATGATGAAGAAGAACAGAATAAGGCATGACCATGCACAGCATGCAAACCAATATGGGTGGTAACGTCCCTTGTCAAGGTGGTCAATGGAGGTATCGATTTCATTGAGGGTGGAGCTTGTGTGGCGGTCAGAGGTCAGGCCGAGGGCCACCTGCCCGCTTGATTTCCGGCGGCTCGGAGCCTTCTCCAACGCGGCCTTGCTCGGTGCTGCCTCCATGATCACCACCACCCTCAAGATCAAGCAAAGACACCCCTTTGTCCAATGAACGTTACTTGGTTTCACGTGATTAATTTAGATGGTGGGTTATTTGTATGATGGTTTTTTTTTCCAAGTTATTGTGACCACAAAGGCACGAAGCTATTTGTGGTAAATCAAGGTTGGAGGATAAACAAAGAGAGGTTCTTAGAGGATTGTATAGTTAAATATATGTAGTTATTATATAGAAATTTAATGCAAATTTTTAACTGATTAGGGAATAGAAAGAGAGATTATTGGACAAATACAGTTGAGTAACCGAGAGTGTGTTACACAGCAAAATGATATGTCAACAACCTTTAAATAGAAAATCAATGTTCATTGTTGTTAACATTAAAATAATCATACAAAGAAACTTTCCTTGAGCATATATTATGCAGATAATAGCTTAGGTTGAGTCAAAGTTTTTTCATTTTTATCTTAAATGAATAATATTAATCTTTTATCCATGTTGTACCTACATAATTTAAATTATTAAAAATACAAAATGATTATTGGATGGGTCATTTCAAATGCAAATTAAGCTCCACATCGATTACATAAAAACATAACATCAATGTTTTCTCAAAGTTGAGAGATCAAAAATAACTGGGTGACAGTGGAAATGTTAAAAACAGAGGAAAGGTGAAGAAGGGTACATAGAAGTAGGAACGCCAGTGAAGTTTATGGCCTAATTGCAGTGTAATTAATTTTATAAATCTAAAATATTTCATTAACGAAAGTGAGATTTAGTAAAATAAATAGTGAAATAATGTCACATTATCATTACATAAGATTTGAATTTTTCATAGGAAAATGTGCTTGAATGAAGATCATTAATTGAATGATGATGTTAATACATAAGAATTCATGGAAAGCAACCTACCTACAAGAGAAAATAACAGAAGAAACAACATCTGTGAGAAATATTGAAGAAATGGACAGAAAGGTTTGAACAGAGCTTGAGAAACCTTGACCAAGCATTCACTCTTATACATATGGTCACTTGCTGGTTAAGCAAAAGCACAGTTAATCTATGGAGTCTGAACATTCGAGTCCTTAGATTTATTTTCTTCAGAAGATGGTCGGTTCTCTGAGTCAGATTGCCGGATCTCTTCGATAAGTCTTACTACTTCATCCATACTAGGTCTCATATCAGGCATCTTTGCCACACAGGCCATGGCTATCTGCAACATCTGCACCATTTCTTCTTCAATATTTGGGTACCTCATAAGCTCAACATCAAAAACTTCAGCAGTCCATTCTTCCCTAACAACAGACTGAACCCACCTGGGGAGATCAACCATGTCATCACGTCCAGGAGATTGGAGAGGAGCCTTCCCAGTAAGCATCTCAAGAAGGAGGACACCGAAACTGTACACGTCTGATTTATGGGAGTGTTTGCGGGTTTCAACCACCTCCGGAGCACGATAACCAGCAGCTCTAGAAGGGGTAGCAGGAACGTTCATAAGGGGTGCGAGGCCAAAATCAGAAATGCAGCCATCATTATCTTGGTTGATGAGGACATTTGAGGACTTAATGTTTCCATGTGTGAACTTAGAACCACCAACAGAATGAATGTGAGCAAGTCCTTTGGCACTTCCAAGGGATATTTTTATTCGGGACTCCCAGTCTAAGGGTGTTCTTCCACCTGTCCTTCCACCTGTAATGAAATTCGGATCCAGTTTAAGGTGAAAACATCCAAATGAATGAATGATCTATAAAGAAATGAAACAAGGCTACAAAAGGGTCAGCAGAAAACATGTTTTCTACCAAAAATGAAAAGAAAGTTTGATTTTTTTAGAAGATTTGACAGAAACTAAGGAAAAGAAATGCATACCATGCAAGAGTGTGTGTAGGTTGCCAGTGGGGAGATAGTCATAAACCAAAAGCTTTTCATCTTTTGAATAATAATAAGCGCGAAGGGGCACAACATTTGTGTGTTGTCCAACTCTTCCCATGATCTCCATCTGCTGTTCAAAGTCCTTCTTCCCTACCACAACTTCTTTCAATCTTTTCACCACAACAGTCATTGACTCCTCTAGTATGGCCTTATAGGCAGTACCATAACTACCCTTTCCAAGGACTTCAGCTGAAGCTCTCAGCAAATCCTCAAGATCAAAATTATAAGAACTGCCCTCAAAGAAAACCAACTTGTTCTTCTCAGATTCTTGAACCCCACTCCCAAACTCTTCTTTTGGCTTCTCACCAGAGCCCTTCCCTTTACCTACATTGGAGCCTCCGCCGTCTTTCTTCTTGAAACAGCAAATAACAATAACAAGAGCAATGAAGAATAGCACCACAGCTCCTCCAACACCAATTGCAATGATAGCTATTTTGCTCAACTTGTATTTTGAGTTTTGTCTCCCTGATGATGGAGGTGGAGTCAAGGCAGGAGAAGGTGTAGGAGGAACCCCTGAACATGGCTTCAGAGGGGGTCCGCATAAAAGTGAGTTTCCTTCAAAGGAAGAATTTGGAAAAATCTGAAGAGCTTTAGGAATAGAGCCATTCAAATGGTTGTAGCTTAAATTCAGAAGCCTGAGCTGAGTTACATTGAGATTAGGTATCTGTCCAGATAAGGAGTTGTTTTGGAGATTCAAACTAGTCAATGCTGAAAAATTTTGAAATGTCTCTGGAATGCCACCAGAGAAGGAATTGTATGACAAATCAAGTACAACAAGTTGGGGAGACAATGAGGCAGGTATGTCACCAGAAAGGTTGTTATGCTGGAGGTAGAGATACTGAAGAGAAGGAAGAGAAGCCATGTCAGCAGGGAGATTTCCACTGAGTAGGTTGGAGCGAAGGCTAATAATTTTCACAGCATCAAGCTTGCCAAGTGTATTGGATGGGATGGTGCCAACTAGTCCAACTCCAGGAAGCCGAACAGTCACAACACGAGTTCCATTTTCATTGCAAGTGATGCCTTCCCAAGATTTGCACACGGAGGTGGATGGATTCCATGCAAAGTTTCGGCGGTGGGGGATAGCATTAGCGAAATCAAGAAGGGCTTGCTTATCTGAACTTAGATCAGCAATAACCAAAGGGAAAATAATCACTATGACAAAAAGAAAACTAGAAAGGAGCTTCATGGAGAGTTGTTTTCTGGAAGGAATAATATATTGACAATTGAATTTGGAGTAAATTTTGCCAGTCATCATGTGTTCCTGTATTAGTACCATAACCATAAATCAAAAGTTAGGATCCAGTAGCACAATGAAATAAACAATGTATAACCATTCATGATTAATAAAGAGGAAGAATCTTGATTGAGGATCACCAAACAGATAAAAAATTGCAAGCCAAGGGTAAACTTTTGCAGTCTCTTTTTGCTTGCTTGTAAGATCTTCACCATCAAAGACACTGGGGGAATGCAGTTTGCATGAATAAAAGAAAATCGAAATGACACTGTATTTTTACATCTATCAAGAGATATACTACTACATCAGCAGACGATTAAATACAGATCAAAAGAAAATTTATTTCCAAGAGATCATCACATTGAATCTTTAAGTGTCTTCTCTAGACAATTAAATCCCCTAAAATCGCAGACGCATAGTGAAAAGGTTTAAGCAGAGTTCACTTTAGCTTCATTTATATAAAGATACACTAGAAGAACAAAAGTAACTTAATCTCCATAATCACTACTTGCAATATGTAAGGAGAAGAGCTACAGAAAGAAACGGGGGCGAGGGGACTATGACAATGAACAAAAATACTTGCATCTTTTGGATCTTTTTCAATCATAGAAGGGGAAAACATATCACATTACAACTATACCAAAAAAAAAAATTGCTTTAAGCATGTCCATCTCAAATTATTGAGCAATTACAAAGAATAAACAGCAGTGAAGACAATATGTGAAGAAAGATTTGGAAAGAGAGGAAGTGAACAATGTTCGTTTTATCAAACTAACGAATCCCTTCTAGTTTTACACGCATAAGTACTAGAGAACACAGATAGATCAAGTTATGAAGAGAGTGAAAATTGCGTTTTTTGCTATAAGAAGAATTTGATTCATGGAAAACAAAAAGAATTTCTTAAGATTTTGGCAAAAAAAGAAAAAATGAGGGAGAAGAAAAGGAAAGGACCACATTTACTGTAAAATTAACTTGGGCTCTAAGAAGTTAGGAGTAGGCTTGTTTAACTTTGTAATAACTTCATGAAATATTTGATAACTAAAATAAAAAATTCTGCTCTTTATTCTCTGAAACAGATAATTTTCAGCCAACGCAATTCCGTCCAATTTTTCCCCTTTTTGGCTTCCCAGGAAGAAAGAGGAATGACTGGAATTTTGAAACAAATGACTGCACTGAGAATTGATTTTTTTTTTTCTTCAAAATCACACCCCTTTTGATGGATTGTGACTGAAATCACAAGATCAGAAACCGTCAAAGAGGTTCAATCACAAAATTTACCATAATGTGAAAAGTAAAAAAAATAAAAAATAAAAAAACCTCACGCACCTTCAGATCCTAAAAAACCAAAACCAAGTGTTCAAAACACTAGAATTATCATCAAGAAGAAACCAAAAACTGCTTTGTAGCACATTCCACTGTAAATGTTGAGAAAAAAAACTCAAGAACTCAGATTTGCATGTTTAATTAGTAGGAGAGAGAGAGAGAGAAAGGACACGCTTTTAACTGACCAATTACCTGAAAGGAAGCATGGGAGAGTTCAGAAGGACAAGTTAGTCTCAGAATTCAGCAATTCAGAGAAATGAAACAACAAATGAAGCAGCACTGGCTGAGGCAGAAATTGAAGTTGGTGGGGTGCTTGAGCTTCGGTTCTCAAGGTAGCAACTTGTTAGAATAAGAGCATTCATATCAAAATCTGGAGATGGGTTTCACTGGGAAGAGCGTGTAGCACACTGAAAGCCCATAAAGGCAGGGAATTTGGATGAAATTGAGGAGCATTGTAAGGTAAAAGAGAAAGGTAGGAGCAGAGAAACAGCAGCAAGGTACAGAATGCAGAAGCTTCATAAAAAGGAAAAAGGGTTGGAGAAAGTGACTTAATTTTTTGTTTTTGCTGGTGAAATAAAGAAAGAAGAAACAAAAATAAAGATTAAAAGAATAAATTTGACAGCACAGCAAGGCAATGCAGAATGGAGAGTATCTTCTCTTTCTTCTTGACCTACACAGACCCAGAGAGAGAGAAGGAGAAAGTTTGAGACTTTCTTGAATTCTTCATTTATTTAAGAGCATTATTTAATTTAGGAACTGAAAGTTAGAGAGTTGGGAGAGGAGTGGAGTGAGAGGAGAGAGAAAAGACAGTGCACACGTACTATGATTATCTGTGATGACGACTTCTTCAACGGCAAAGACGGAAAACTATTTTATGTCTTACATCACTTCCCTTCCATGTTTTTCCCAAAACTTTAAATCACTAACTGCAACATCAAAATTCACAGAGCAGTTTTTTTTACTTTCTACTCGTTTTCTCTTTATATATTTTCCAACCATTTTTTGTAAGCTATCTAGAAACTTGAAACTAAATCTTCAAATTTTCAATATTTATTTAGAATTTAATTTTTCTAAATAAGCATTTTTCTTTTTTACATGTATATTCTGTTTGAAAGATGGTTTTGTTCAAACATGTGGTGTAATACATTTGAATATCTCTTTCAAAAAACTTCATACTTCAATTTGTCACATGGATTTTGATCCGTTAACACCCTTTTTTCTTCACACTTACGTTACAATCCTTAATATAAATATTTTAATAATTTTTTTATATATTTAATTACAAATGTACTTTTTATTATATATGTATTATTTTAAACAGTTACATCAAAAAGTATTTACAGCTTGTCATCATGTCATTTTTCTTATCATATCATGTCAGAGATTCACTGTAAAGGTAAGAATATATTAAAATGCACGATTATTTACTTGTTTTTCTCTTCTTAGTTTATGATTTTTTTTCCCGAATAAAAAGTATTTAATTTTCTATTTTTAAATAAAATATTTTAAAAAACAGATGGAATATCAATCATACTTTATTCTAAAGTAACGTTAATTCGAATTTTTTTAATACAAATCACAGATAATAATAAATATATCACTTATTAAAACAATTTTATTAAAATATCTCCATTCTCTTGATAAATACAATATTGTTATTATTACACATAAGAATAAAAAATTTTATTAAAATATCTCCATTCTCTTGATAAATACAATATTGTTATTATTACACATAAGAATAAAAAATATTATTTATTAGAAACTGAAAGTATCGATTAATTTTAAAATTTTAGAAAGGCTAAAACTGAAGTTGTTTTAAAATGAAAACAAAAATAGAACATCATATTACTATATTTGACACCCCTTTATTAGCTATATCTTTATGCTTGTAATTTTGTTATTATACTTTGTTTGGTTTTTCTCTTATTTTACACTAAAAAAGCAAGATTGAAAAAGTCTAAAAAAATGATTTCCTATTACGTAAAGACCAGCTTTAATTAGTGTGTAAACTTGGTCGGCACTTGCGTTATCTTCACGGATGAAGTATAATTTTTGTCAATAAAAATAATAATTTGTTCTAATTATATAAAAAAAAATTACTTTAAACTAGCTAACTTAATTTTCATTACCTAGAACCAAAATTAAATTCCAGAAATTCCCATTTTTCTTGGTAAAAGAAATAAAGTTTGGAAACATGAAAAGCTTTCAACTTTGCTTTCACTTTCATGTTCTTCTTTCTTCCTTTTCATCTTTACTACTGTCAATTAATGACTTCTTGAACTAAAGGTTGTGAATGTCTTTATTACAATCCTAGAAAATAATTTATCACCAAATCACATGCATCAAGTGACCAACACATTTATTTAGGGTTTTGCCTTTACCACACAAATGTTTCATTTTTAGTGTCTACATTCACTACGTTTCTTTGACACTTTAATACCATTTCATTTATTGGTTCCAATGTGAACTTGGACACATCTTAATAGTTATTAAGAATTTATTTTAATATTAATCTTTATTCATATATCTATTAGGTAAAAGTACTTAATATTTGAAGATGATTAATTTTAATTTTCATATTATTCTGTTTCGTTTTTAGTTCTCCTTCTCATGTACTTTAGTATTGAATCTATCGTGAAAAAATTATTTGTAATAAATAATTAATTAATTCTCTTAATTTTTAAAATGTTATTCTTTTCATCAACACTGTTTTAATTTGTAAACGTGTCATTTTATTTTGTGTACAAATAATTGACGTTAGTTTTTGTAATGCGTTATTTTTTACAATGGGATGGAAATGATTATTACATCATTTTTTAAAAATTCAACTTTTCAGCTAAAATAAAATGAAGCTGAGAGGAAACCAATTAAACCAATGAATAATTTCAAGTCGTAAAGTTGAGCATTATAATATCAATTTTCCACATTTTTAGTTCTCTATCTAATCATGAAAATGTGAATTAGAAGAAAAATAAAAGGTCCATTCTTTCTCATATTTTGTCTACCATTCATTATGTTTACTTCATTATGCCAATCTCTTGTGACTAAAATTAATTGTCTATTTTCTTGTCATTTTTTTCGATTTCAACAAATTTCTTTTTTTTTTCTTTTGCAAGGGGTGTATGATGTGATAAATATGGAGTAATTTTGTATAAATTAAAACTATTAATTTTATAGTTGGCCTGCAATAAAAACTTTCATATCCTCCTACTTCATAATTTGACTTTCTTTTATTATAAAAATCACTTTTATTTTATAATAATTACACTAAAATTAAAATCTATGATTTCATATTTATTAGTGATATTCTTTCATTCAATAAATCGACACTGTAATGGTTCTACTATGAGAAAAATATTCATAAACATTCCTACCATAAATATTTTCTTCATCAATTAATGCATATAGAAATACAATTTTTTAGGTATAGATTTATAAATTATCGTAGACATGTATCATTTACATTTTACTACTTGAAAGTTATCTTTAAGTTAAGTAGTTAGAAATAAGAACTTTAACAAAATACAAATTACTTGTCCTTTTTTTCTTTTAACTTAAAAGATCATTATAAATTAAAAGTTATTTTTTAAAAGATAAAATTTAATTTAATATCAGACTAGCTATCTGGTCCTATAAGAAGTATATTTATAAAATAAAATATGTAAAATTATTTTATTTATATTAAATTATTTTCGTATCAAAAAATAAATAAAATTCTAAAATACAAGTATTTGAAATAATACCTTTTTATTACACATGTCAAAATTACTAAAAAGAAAATCTCTCTTTTTCTATTAAGATAATGTCTAAAATAAAATGTTTTGTCATTCAGTCAATTCATATGAGAACATCAAATCAATGAGTCTGCATCTTATTATGCTCTTAATTTGAAACTACGCAGTTTGTGTAGATTGAAATGAGTCAATGGAATCTCTACATGGAAATTGAAATTGCACACTAAAATTGTCTTTAGCTACCTTTTGAAAGAATATTGATGGAAAAAGAAAGAGAACCTTTTGGAATTTAGAAATTGTTTTTGCTCACAGTTTGTCTTTAGTTGTTGTGCAAGGAATATTATAGACAAAGACAAGACTAACAATTAACAATACAGAATTAAGTCATACACAAGTGGAAATTATTAGTATTTTTTTTTTTCCTTTTAAGTACATCATTGGAATTTGATTCCCAGAAAAAGGAATAAAGAAATCTTTTAAGTACATGTCTTTAAACTTGTTTCTTTTTATATTATTTTAGAGCTTTTGGATGTAGACGTGTATTTTTTTATAGAAGAAAAAAACGTCTTTAAAATATCATCATCTCTCTCACATGATCAACTATATATGAATAGCATAATCTACTGTGTCGAAAAAAAATACATAATTCATTATGTTAATCCAATAATTGATTGTCTTTCTTCTTTGTATGTATTTTTATATTATCTTTGTATTTTTCTGTAAGGACAGTATTTTCATATAATTTCATTATATGAAAAAATATTATTATTATTTTTTTATAAAATAAATTACGTTTACTTACAATTTTTTTTCATTAATTTTTCAATGTTTTTTACTTAATTCAAACAATCTTATTTTTTTTATAATTTTCTTCCTTTATACTCCGTCACTTTCCATCACCTTAGGCAAAGCATAAGAGATAAGACAATAAAAAGAAAATACTAGCATTTGGTTGGTTGTGATGGAAGAAATTAAGTAGCGAAAGAAAAAAAAAACAAATGTAAAATAAAATTGTTTAATTGAAGTAAAATAGACTGGAAAGAGAAAAAAAATTGAAAAATATAAATATTAATGTGTTTGATTGGAAAGAAGAGAAAAAGTACATAAATAACAAATTTATTCTTATTTTATATTTACATTTTTTGTATTTTCCTTTTCAAAAAATAAAACCTAAAATTTAATTTTACTAAGCATAATGACTAGCCATGTATGAAATTATTATAAAAAAACAAATATCTAGAGATATATAATTATTATAATGAAATCATGGTCAACTAGGGAAGAATGATACATCCAATTTCATTAAAAGAAATATACAATAAAAAATACATTGATAATATATTATATTTTAAAACATAAACAATGATAAATGCATTTTTAAAGGCAAAACAGAGTTAATTTTAGGGGCATTTACAAGAGAGAGATTTATGTAGTTCCCCTTCCATCATAAATTAAATTTTATTTAGTAACATAATCTTTAGTAATGCAATTGAATTTGAAGGTTTGTGGATTAATATATATTAAAAAAATATTCCATATTTTTCTTCTTAGCTGCCAAATATATTTCAAAATAATTTATATCTCGTAAAAAGTGGATGTAAAAAGTGGATGGAAACTCATAGGCTAAGGCAGGTCATAAGCATAAGTACCTGTGTGATATAAATATTAATGCACTGTTAAGTAATTAATATAAAACACAATTAGAACTTTGATAATGATATTTACTTATGACGTGTTTGGGGAGAGAGCATGACAAGAAAATCCACATCCAACTACTATTTTTCAACCACTTTTTTAGCTTTTGCTGAATCCATTTGGATCTCTTTAATTTATAAATAGAAACTTCTCAAACAAATTCCAGCTAAGAGAATATTAAAGAATGCGCTAATGGGGTATGAGAAAAAAAAACTCAATTATGCTAATAGTGTATACACTGCTAAAACCAAGATAAAAGACAGATATACACGAACCAGCTTACAACTCTTGCGATGGAATATGCAAACAAAATAACCTCATAAAATTAATTAAATTTCAAGTTATGTCTAATTCAATTTATAAATCATATTTATATTTTTTTAATTTAATAATATTACTATGCATTAACATGGATTTTCAACAAATTAAAAGTAAAAAGGAGAAGACAGGAGCAGACAGAAATTCTAGCAAATTAAGTATTGGAATGGCAAGCAACAATGATGATGGAATATGGAAAAAGAAAAAAAAATAAAAAAAACATGAATTTAGGGTGGTTTTGTTCAAATTCTCAATGAAGTGAACTATGGAACTACCATGTCACTAAACAATGAATCAATTGAACGAGAAGCTTCAACTCTATGTATCATTATGTCTCAACTTTAGCCAAAAAACCAAATTTGTGGAATCGTGATCCATAATTTCAACATTTCATCACCATGATGATAAGAGAGAGAAACTTAAAAGAGGTATGGAAAAATGATGAACATATATTGTTTATGATACATTTTCTAATTCCATGTTTAACATTTATATAACATATTAGTTAGGGGAGATGGATAAGTTTTACAAATTTGGTAATTTGCATAAAGAAGTGTGCTTTAATTTATGGAACCTTGTCACTTAGGAGGGACCCTATATTTAATTATGCTTGACATTATTATCAAATCACATAAGCACATTCTTTATTTTTCTCTAAAGAAACTAGGTATGAATAGAATATTGTTGAACCTTTGGGGGTTTTCTTCTATAACTTTAAGATGATTAAAATTTGTTTGTTAAAAATAGATGATTCCCATAATAATGGAAAAAATGTGTTTAATAATCTGTTCAATGTAAGTGAAATTTAATATGATGTAGTAAATTTGTGGTAAGATAAAAATAATTACCCGGTCAATTTACTAGAAAATGAAAATTAATTAAATTTTGATTTTTTTTTCATTTATTCAATTAATAGATGATTTTGTGTCTCATACAATTTTAACAAAAGGTGAAAAACAAAACCTACCTGAGTGTTAATTGTGATTTGATTTTATTAGTCTTCTATTCTAAAAGTAAGAATTTTTTAAATGTTAGACAAAAATTAAAGAAACTGGTAATCCTCCAAAGAAACATAATTGAGAAGATATTGCTATTTTTGTTACAGTAGTACTTAAATATTATTTTGGATTTTAATTTTGTTATCCATTTATTTTTCTAATCTTGTCTTTTATGCAAAAGTTTGTCATCGTGTGAAAATGATAAATCTCGTTGACATTTAAAATACTTGGTCATAATCTATCACAAACAAGTGATTTGTATTTTCAAAACTTGGTTTCTTAGACAAAATTTGTTGAGAATTTTCTATAACTTGATAAAGGAAATATTATGAAATTATTTTATGAGCCAAAATTTTCCTGGCAAATTATAACACCTCTATAACTAAAGTTGATCGAAAGAAAAATTAAACACAGAATAAAAGGTGAAGAGATAATATTTATATCATCTCATAAAATTATATACACAAAAGTCAGAATCAAAGGCCTTGTTATTCTTACTATAAGGTCTAAAGCAGAGAATCAATGGATCTACCTTTGAAAAGCACCTGGTCAGAATTGAGGAGAAGTAATTGTTGTCAAAGTGATTTAGAATTCTCAAGTCTAGAACTGTGCCATTAGTTCTTGGACACTTTCTCTGCCTCACCAATGCAATTGTCCTGTCAATGTTGCTTCTGATATCTAAAACTAGTGCATCTCAATTCTCCCATTCTGGCAGAATTATTCAATATTCCTATATAGTTTTTCATAAATGATTATCATTTCTTGTTTACAATTCTATCTCATAATATATATTCTGTGAGTCAATTAAAAATTATTTTGAATATGATTTTTAAAGTAATCATTATATAGAATGAATATGGCACTTGTTTACAATTAAATAATAATAATAATGATAATGTAAATTATATTTTCAATAGGAATTATGTAAAGTTCATAGTTTGACTTATTTTTGGGGTCCTTGGAAGATCATGGATGATTCTGAGTAGGTTATATGTCCCTTTCTTATTGCTTAATTGTGTTACTGTTTACATGACTTTTAAATTATAGGAGAAAAAAAGACCTTCAATGCATATAGTTCTTTAAATGTCCCACCTTAAAATAAATTATATCAGAAGAAGTTGTCTCTCCAAAAGAAAACAGAAGTGGTGAAATCTAACGTAGAGTAGAGCAGATAGAAATACCAGATAAAGCAATCATGTCACTAGCTGAAAGTTGAGTAAGTTTCCGAAATGTTGCAAATTTATAAAAATATTATTGAAGTGAGATTTTGAATGTATTATCTATCCATAACATTTGTCTATGATGAAATAGGAATTGTTAACCATACGGCCTCATTTATAGACATTTGTCTTCCGGTACACTTAATAGTCCCATATAATTTAACATATAATTTAAGAGTCGAGGTCAAGGTCAATTTATATATACTTTTCTCCCTTAATCCTCTGAGACGCCTTTTAAAAACAAAACTATGACGGAGCAACTGAGTTTCAAAGCAGACAATATTTCAGATGTGGTGATTGACTTTAGCGATGTCATCTCAACGGTAACAATTCCTTTAGTCCTCAACTCGGGAGGCTTGTTCCGGTACACCAAATAGTCTCACATAATTTAGGAGTCGAGGTCAAGGTCAATTTATATACATTTTTCTCCCCTAATCTCCCGAGACACTTTTTAAGAACAAAATCGTTTAGTCCTCGACTTGGGAGGCTTGTTTCGGTACACCAAATAGTCTCACATAGTTTAAGAGTCGAGGTCAAGATCAATTTATATACACCTTTCTCCCTTAATCCTCCTAGACGTCTTTTAAGGATAAAACCGTGACAGAGCAACCGAGCTCCGAAAGTGAACAATACCTTAAACACGTAACAGAGCAACCGAGTTCCAAAAGCAAACCATACCAAGTCTCTTGCGAGAATAATTTATAATATGAAATACCTATTATAAATATACAAAGTATTATCCATGTTTTGATGGAAAGTATACAAAATCCTAATCATGTTTTAAAAAATTATAAACGTATATACTATGTGATACTTTATCACATTTCTCAAATATTTCACTTAATATTCATTCATTCTTCATTAATTAGAACAACTTATTTATATGTGTAATTTTTTTAAAAATCTGATTATTTCAATAATTGTTTTCAAAAAATTACATCATTTTAAAATACCTACCTAAGAGAATTCCTAACCTTGAAACGTTGCAATAAGGTTGGTGAGGTTAGATGTGGAAGGTGGAATAACACCCGTTGGAATCACCTCATCTGCTTGATCCTTTGCATTGTATTCAGGTTGAAATATCTTATGTGTTTGTTATATATTAATATGGATATACAATAGTATTAAAGTAGTTATGGAAATGGAGAAGCTTTATAAAGAAGGCACATGATTATGAATATTTATTAATTACATTGCATGCATGTTAGTTGGCCAAACTTTGGGTCTCTTTAAGGAATCTCATTTGTTTTCAAAAGAAAATTTCTTGAAATAATAGTCAGAACAGTGTTAATGTTGAGAAGGGAAATAAAGAATCAAGGTTGGTTGGTTGAGCACATGCAGGTCAATTCCACCCCTTATTTAGAGGGTGCAGGGGAACCACCACCAAATAGTCAAATCATTAATCTTTTATACATTTTAATTTTAACATTTTTTTTTTCAAAAGTACATCATTTCTACAAATATAATTGATATATTTATAGTCAACTAATTAGGGTATGTTTGATATACAAACTGAGTTCAAATATCAGGGAAAAATTTATGTTCTTTTTTAAGTTGGGTCATCTTTAACATATTTTGGTCCATGGTTAAGCTTGATGAAAAAAAATGGGCATACATTATAAAGATTATTTTTTATATTTGATTCTAAAAGGTGGATTTAGAATAGGTATTTAAGTATTGGAAGTAACTCAATATTTTATATATTGAAAAATGTGATTTCTATTATGTCAAATATTATTATTAAATAATTTATATTTATTTTTTAAATGAAATACACTATTAATAATTTTAATAAATTATATTTTTATCCTTTATGAACTTGAACAAAATATTAATCTTCATTCTTTATGAACCGTTACTTATTCAATTTTTTTAAAATAGCTCATAAGTATCCACTACTTAATATCCTCTTACAAAAAATAACTTCAAAATTACTCTCCAAATCTTAAATAATAATAATAATAAATGTGTAATAAATAAAAATTTCTCAACATTATAAAATCTTAACTAGCTCTTCATATATACATTTTATGGAGTTGCTCCTAATAATAGATTTCTTACATTGATTATCATTAATCATACTTTATTCCTAATTAATTATATGTTTATCCAGAAAGCTTTTCAATGCAGAATATCATGTTCAAGTTTACTCAAAAGGGCTATATCCCTTAAGGGTTGTTATAAAATCCTTGTTATTTTAATGGGTAACTATACATACTTAAAATTTACATTGAATATGATTTTGAAATAATTAGACCTAAATGTGTTTACTGTGTATTTACTTTAAAGTGAGTTTATGCTTGATTCTCCAAAATTAAAAATTACTACTTTTATAATTTTATAATTTTTAAAATTTTTTGTTTTAGTTTATCTACCAAGACATGTGTTACTCAACATTATCACAATAAGTGCATTTGAAATAAAATCTACCAGAATGTTTTATGATAAAAATTTGAAATCAAACTTAGTTCTAGTATAAATTACTTGATCTGTATTTATACTGGTCACTTTTGAAAGAAAAAAGTTAAGCATATTTTTTTTTTTCAAATCACATATACTAAATCTTTTTTTTACAATTTTAGAGTATCGGGAGTGTCTTTGTTTCTTGCATAGAAGCATAGGCATAATGTATAAGAAAGAACATTTTGATACTATTTTTTATTAAAATGGTTAACTTTTATCTTAATTAAAAATTAAAATGAAGAAAACATTGATTTAAAACATAAAATAAAAATGTTAAAGTAAATTCTTCAAATTTTATGCTAAAAATTATTAACATAATTGTGTACAACATTTAAAAACTTAATGGTTTTCAAATAACTTTATAATATAGAAAATTAAAATAGAATTTTAAAATTATATAATTCTCACTTATATTAAAAGAAAAGTATAATTCTTTAGTGTTATAGGATTCAGTTAGATGAAGGGACGATCTAAAAATTCTTTGAGTTACTATTTTACGATTTTTTTTTTACTTAATAAATTTAAAGTAAGAAAACATACGTATTTATATAAATATAAACTCTATTATTCAATTAAATTCATTAAATATTGAAAAGTTACTTTCCATTAATCCAATTATTATTTTATTTTTATTATTAATTTAATCACTTATTAATTTTTTAAATAACGAGTCCTCTGACTCTTACACGAGATATAAAATCTTATAAATTTATCTAAAATGTAACTCATAAAAGTAGTACTATTTTCAATGTACTTCTTTAGTGTTATGAAATTTTAATCAAAATAAAAATCAAAGCGACTTATAATTGAATTATGAAGGTGTGGTACCTCTTCATGAAATGTAAAAGAAAATAATCTAAGAAAACGAATAATGTTTTATAGACCAAATGCTAGTTTAACCAAGAAAAAGATATTATTTCTTCCTGACTTTCTTCACTTTTGATACTATTTATTTCTATCTTTCTTCACTTTTTTCATTATTAAGCTTTTGAAAAGATATATATTACTTTTTATAATGTATACGTATAATTTCATTTTTATTTATTTCCTCAAAAGTTTATGAAATAAATAACAGCTAAATACAGAAGATTCATTGGATACAATGAGAGAATAAGACTTTGATATGTGTTATACTTAAAAATGAAAAGTTATCCTTTCGAGAGTATGAAATAGATATGTGAAACGAGTATGGTGGGTTTATATGCTTTAATCATCATCTAAAAAGTTTGTATTATATTGCTTTGGTATGTTTTCTAAATAAATGGTAATTATTTTGGTTTAGTTCGATTCTGTTTAGAACCAATAAGTTATTTTGACCCGTTTTAAAAAAATATATGAAATTATAATTTTATATTATAGTTGGATATAATAAGAAAATGCATTTTGGTCATATCCATGTATCTACTATCATCATCACCATCTTGAATTTGAATGGTCTATAGTGGCATATATCATCATGATAACTTTGAATATATGGCATAAACACCGGCATGCGCATACAAATGATCTTGTTGTTAATAATAATAGGTTATATTTACATTAAATCTAATTTCTATGCACTTAAATATCTAGCGATATCCAATTCTTCATTAACAAACCAATAAAAGTTATGAGATGTAAATTTTTTAAGATAGTTATTTATAAATAATTAGTAAGCTAAAGATATTTTTCTTTATTAATAATTTTACATTTATTAAGAAAATTGATTAATTTATTTAATAACATTAAATTTGTTTAAAATTACAATTTTTTCTCTAAATTTACCCTTAAGTAATTCGTATATAGATTGAATAGTAGTAGTTAAATTTAATTTTGAAAATTGAAATCTTAAAATATAAACTAAAATAGTTAAAAGGTATTCTTTTGGTTAAAAAATTAATTAATGTAAAAGATAATTAGACAAGATTTTGTTAAAAAAAAGACAAGAAAATTCAAAATAGTGTTTTATAATTAAAAACAGAGCGTATTCCTATCTTAATTTTTAATGTATTTTAACGTAATTTTGAATGAAGTATTATTCGTAATGCTTTAAGATAATTATTAAAGGAATGTTATATATTAGTACACAAACTATGATGTAAAACAGCCTTGCGTGGAGGACAAAGGAATAGACAAGTGGTGATTACAAGAAGCAACAAGCTTTTGTTGTCCTTAAACTACAAAGAAGTAACTCTTCACACTATAAATCATTACAGTAGCAGTATGTTCTTGTTGTCTTTAGACTACAAAGAATCTTATGGTGTACAATAAAAAAAAAATATTAGAAGAAGACTCCATTATATTTATTGACCACACTCCATCTTGGGGTTATAATAATTACCGTACTGTGTATATTTTGTGAGATTCTACAGTAATCCCTTGATCTGCAAGCAAATGTTTCACTGTCTGAAGCTGTAATCAACCAAGTAAACAAGAGTGGAATCAAATGCAATAATAATGACCATAAGAATTATGTCTGTGGATTATCAAGTGAAAGGATTCCAAAACTAACAGATAAGAGAGTAACAACTCTGATAAAATTAGGAAAAGAATGGTCCCTATATAGTATGAGCATTTAAGCATGAATCCATATTTGAATCTGCTCTGCTTCCTCCAACCTAGCTATATTGGAAATTTTAATGGAGTTGAGCCCACATGCACTGTTCCTCCAAATCCTTTAAATGCTTCTTTCAGGGTCTCCTTGGATATATTCATCACTTGTTGCTTAACATAAGTCTCTCCCTTGTTTCTTTCCCTGTTGTTGGGGACCAAACACTCTAAATGCACACCAACCTTCCACCACAACACCTTTATAAAGGTTAAAATTAATACCACGTTTGTGTCCAATTAATTTGGTCCAAGAGTTCACGTGTTACAAGATTGCAAATCTCTTTTCACGTATTGGGAGAGGAGGGATGTGTGTACTCAGGCTCACATATTGAGTCCTTTTGTTTTTACCAGTAGAACCCATTCCTGCTTACAAATAGCTGCTGCAGGCACAAACAACTTGGAATAGCTTATCTTCATTTGATAGATTCATTCATCGCAAACTTTCAAATGCATGGGATTACAAGTGAAACTATCCGGAGACACTTTAACTTTCTATCTGAGTAAGAGATTAGATGTTAGATTTTAAATAATTGATAAATGTTTCAAATCTATTAAGTATTACTGTAATTACAGACGTGCTACTTGAGAACATATTTTTTTTCCGGCTTTTAATCAGAACCATTTGCGCTTTAGGCAATCATTCAAAGCATCAAGGCAAAGTGAGGACATCTCACTGGGTGCTTAATAATCAGAGACAAGCAGTACGTATGAATATTAAGCTGCCACAATTAATATATTTAGTAAATTAAATCATCTAAATTTCATAATAACATGAAAGGACGAAAAGAAACAGAAACAATGCGTCATTTCTCGTGAATATATGACTCATGATTCCTCTAGAAATGTACCCTGTATATGAACTTAGGGAGCACACACACCAGTCTAAAAGCTAAATCATCACTTGTAAAATTCAAAGTCAGTATCAGGCTTCTTCACGTTTGTCCTATAACCCTTCTCGAAGTCCTTTGGCAATATGACATATCTATTCTTACGAACAGCATGCATTCCAGCTTCTTGACAAATAGCTGCTATCTGCAGGCACCAAAAATCATCAAATAATAAGTTTTTAAACTTTAAACAAAACATGGAAGTTTATGCTTCAATTAAACAGCTTTTAAGCTTGAAGAATAGGTCTTCCAAAACATAATCTTTTTGCAGCGATAACAATTGGTCTCTCTCGTAGTTCTCTTTCTTACACATTTTATTTCGAAAATTGATAACTATTTAGTACCTTCAACTCTGTTCCACAATTTCCCAATGGGGAATAATGCCATTGTGCTAGTCCATTAATATAAATAAACATCAAATAAAGAAGCATGATATGATATTTTCGTAAAAAAAACATAAGTTTTCCGTTTCATTGAACCGGTTAAAGGAGGTTAGTTATTTTATATGGTTCTAAAAGAAGCCACCAATCAAACCCTTGTGTTTCTCAACATTTGCTTCAAGCACTCCAATCAAGATGATGAATGTGAACAAGCATCCCTACATAAATATTGGCACAAAAATTATACGACAGGTACAAACCTCAGCAGCACTGATTTTGTCAGGACGGGAAACATAATCCTCCAGGTCTACTTCATCACTCAAGTTCATCTTGGCTGTGCAAACCTGATGAAACCATCAAATAATATGGTTAGCAAACAGCTGAAAATAAATAAATAAAAATTTTCAAGATACTGCAAGACAAAATGAAATTTCCCACCTATAATATAAAACGTTCAATAAGCATGAATACTGTCAGAGTAGGAAAGAAAAGAATATAAAATAACCAAAAAGGCTTGCCTGAAATACAAGCCTCTTCTGGCGACGATCAGGCAAAGGGAACTCAATTTTACGATCAAGCCTTCCAGGACGCAACAGAGCAGGATCCAAAGTGTCTGCTCTGTTAGTTGCCATTATGACTTTAACATTAACTGTTTGATCAAAACCATCCATCTGGAGAAAAAACAGGGGTAATTAAACCAAAACTTCAGTGAATATCTGAACACAGAATGTAGTCAAGCCAAATTAGCCACAGGTCAAGAGATAAACGAAAACTAATTCACCACAGGTCACAACATCCTAGTAACTACCAATAGTAGTACACAACATACTCACAGCACCTTACAGAAATATCATTTCATTGATACCTGATTCAAAAGTTCCATAAGGATACGCTGTACTTCTCTGTCAGCTCCAGTTTGGGCATCAAATCTAGCAGTGGCTATTGCATCAACCTCATCAATAAATATAATTGCAGGGGCATTCTCTTTTGCAAGACGAAATACGTCACGTACCATCCTTGGACCCTGAAATATAAATATAAGGGAAGATTTGAAGAAATTGGAGCAAGCCGTTGATAAAAAAATATACAATCCATGAACTTGAAACTCAGGAAACTTGATACATTAATTAAAAACATTGGCCTCAAACAAAACATCAATGAAATCCCAATAAAACATATAATCCCCAACTTTGAAGCATAACTGGATATATATAGCACACAATAACTGAATAGCATCAGTAGTTACGAATTGGAAAACCATCATTTTCAAAACGAAACTAAGATAGAAAAATAAATTCCAATATTGTCAACATCACATCCAAATGCAGATGACTTAAAAATCATACCTCACCAAGATACTTCTGCACGAATTCAGATCCCACAACCCTAATGAAGGCAGCAGTAGTGTGATTAGCAACGGCCTTGGCAAGCATTGTTTTTCCAGTGCCAGGAGGTCCATACAGTAAAACACCACGAGGAGGGTCAATACCAATTTGTTTGTACAGTTCATGATGTGTAAGGGGTAGCTCCACAGCCTCACGGATTTCCTGTTTCTGGATATCACATCCTCCAATGTCCTAAAACCAGAATGATGGACCAAAATTTTCAGTGTCAATGTTACCACCTAGGAACCTCCAAGACTAAATACAGCACATAATTTAATAAACGTCTAATCATCCACATGTTTAACATATAACATCAGATTCCTAGAATCAAAGCTGCATATTCAAGAAACACCCCAAGTGTATTAATGGGTCCTGTTAAGTCTGGAAGTATGAAAATTGCAATGACTAAACCAATTCGATTCCTCTAAAAGGATTCCAGTTAAAACATTCATCAGCATCCTTCAAGAGGTGAAGTAGCTTTCTAGATGTTTAATTATAGAGCAACCCACAGTCCCAGAAACCAAAGGAAAGTCCATCACCTTGTTATCATGTCTAGGATTTATACCATAAGACACAATCAATGAAGCCCAGACACCAGCAATTCAAAATTGAAGGGCAAGTCAATGGATATGTATTTATTTAACATCATTATGACCTATTTAAATTGATTTCAATATTCAAAATCATTTATAAAAAAGATAATCAAATATAACAATATTAACATATTGCTATCGAGTACAAAGATGGATCTAATCCATCCATCTAAAATCCAAGAACGTGAAAAGAGAACATATTTCATTTAAGACATTTCACCCCTTCTTCATCAACATTGTTGAAAAAGACACTTCTAGCTATGGTTCATCTAAAGACAAATTAACAACTTCAAGAATTCCACAATGTACGAAGATATACGAGAATAAATAAAATAGTTCCCAATAATACATATCTAGATACTCCTGATTATATAGAATCTGCTCCTTGTTTCTACAATTAGAAGAGAAACTTACACAATAACAAAAAAAATCATAGTGTATGCCCTAATTAACACTCTGTCAGAGTAGTGCTGGAGTGGTAAAAAACTTTATTAAATTTGATACTTTAATTAAGTGTATCACACATGCCGATGTTGAACTTGGGGACATGCCATTGAAGAGCCATGTCCGTGCTTCATAGAGAATAGTAACAGTAGTAAGTAAACCCCATATGCAGCAGCCATGCCATTTTAAATCACATTCAATCCATGCTGCATATTTAAGAACATTTTTTTAATCTTAAAATTGCAATGACTAAACAAAACACGTCAATTCATCTAAAAACTAAAGACTTTTTAATTTTCAAGTGTTAAAGGCTTCTATTTAAGACAGCATTCAACAGCTTTCAAGATGTTTAATAAAAGAGCAACACTCACTCTCAGAAACCATCAATATCCTTGAAGAGGACAAGTAGCTTTCTTGAAGTTTATTAGTAGAGCAACACTCACTACCAGAAGTAGTAACTCAAACCCCATATGCTCGAGCCATTCCATATTAAATCACATTCAATCCAGAACACCACCAATAAATTCCACGACATACAGAAATCACCTCCCCCAAAAACATAAAACACCATAGCACAAATCTAACTACTGTTCTCTTCAGCAAATCATCCATAATGCAACACAACATTTTCTTCAAGGTTTTAAAACTACAATTTTGTTCACAAGATTAAGGAACCGAGGGTGTCTGCTGCAGCTGCAACCGTTACCTTATCAGCCACATTTGTCCACAATATCAAGAAACTATAGAAATTACCCACAATACCAAGTCCCGCAATATCTAGAAACTAACAAAACTACCCGCAATTTGCCACTATCAAGAAACTACTCACATTATCAAGTCCCACAATTTCAAAAAACTATCGAAACTACCCGCAATTTGCCACTGATGAAAAACAACCCGCAATATCAAGAAACTGTCGAAACCGCCTGCAATTTCCCACTATCAAGAAAATGCTCACAATATCAAGAAACCGCCAAACCTTAATAACATTTAAAGTAAAAGCACTTTCCTCTCCCTTTTTAATCAATTTACCCAAACAATTTCAACCACATATACAAAACCTAAGTATTCATTTAGCTGTAAGAAAGTTCAACCAATCCCTAACTTAAAAACCACTTTAAAAATTTCCAATCAAACCAAACTCTCATTAGACGCAACAAACACTAATCAAGAGGCAATAAAAAATTAAAACCAATAGAACCCGATTCAGCATTAAGGAGTGACATCGGGCTTCAGATTAGAAAGTGAAAACGACGGCATAATGATGTTAAATAAATACATATCCACTGACTTGCCCTTCAATCTTGAAAACAAACCCTAACCAAACCGCAACCAAAAATCAAAAGCAAAAGAAACCAATCCAGCAGTAGACAAAAACCCTAGGTATCATCATCCACCTAAAATCAGAAAGTGAAAACGACAAAACGCAAGGAAACTGACATTATAAGTGACGTCGGGCTTCTCGGACTGGCTGAGAAGCGAAATACTGGAATCAGCCTCAGGCGGGAGGACGTCGACGAGCGCGTTGGAGTGGCGGTGGAGCGCAACGGAGGCGGAAGGTTTGAGCAGCTCGCGGTTGATCGTGCTGAGAATCCGTACGTAGTAGTTGGATCCGGTAGTGGATCCGACGATGCCGTTGTTCTGGTCCACCATCTCCATGAACTGGCCAATCACTAGCGGCACCGACTGGATCCGCTTCACCTCCTCCTGCGCCCGCAGCAGCTCGCGCTTCAGATTCTTCTGCTCCTCCTTTACGTACTCCTCCTGAATGTCGATGAACTCGTGCTGGCGCTGGAGGGACTTAAGGCGGCTGTAGAGATCATCCTCGTCTGTTTCGCCGACACCAAAGCCGCCCTGGAGGTAGTCGGATTTTGTCGCCGGGAACGACGGCGGTGGCTCCGATGACGGCTTTGGGTCCAATACCATCGCGGAGGAACCCATTGATGAGAATTTGGGGGAATAGGGTTTGGAGTGGGAAATGGGAATCGAATAGAACGGAACGAAATCAAATGATTTCTATTTGCTGGTGTTTTTCCTTTTTGGGTTTTAATGATATTTAATGACAAAAATGTGAAATGACCAAAAGAACCTTGTTGGCGTGTCAGCGAAGAAAAGAAACTCTTGTATTGGACTTGGGCCTTGACTCTGACAACTGTCCTTCATGAAACTACATAAATATCTTCATTATTATTTTTTGAAATTGTGAATCGGATTGGGGTGCATTCGATTCTTATTTTTTTAAAAAGTACAAACCGGACAATTTCATCCAGTTTTCAATCCAGCAAATTGAAAAATCCTCAAATTCGCCTTCGACAGTCCCCAAATTCCAAATCAACTATTCTAATCATCAATATCACCTACTAATTGCTAATAAACATCACAAATTAGTTACCTAATGCTTCTATGAAGGATTAATTAAAAGATTTTGAATAACAAACGGAAGATTTTTCGATCTGCTAGGTTGAGAACCGGATGAGGTCGTCCGGTTTGTATTTTTTTTTTAAAATGAGAACCGGATGCACCTCCCATCCGGTTTACAGTTTTTTGAAATTGTGAACCGGATGGGGGGTGCATCCGGTTCTCATTTTCAAAAAATGTAAACCGGATGGCTTGATCATCCGGCTGGAAAGGGGATGGGTTTTATTAAGATAGGAGTATTTATATAATTTTATGAAGGGTAACTATGGAATAAAAAAATTATATGGGGGTGCAGGAAGAGAGTATGGGGGTGGAGGAAGAATTTGTCAAGTCTTCATTACTCAACCAACGAAGCAGTGTTGGACTCAAGAAAAGAAAAGGGTATGTATTATCTTGAAATTTATAAACGTACAGATAAAATTTATTATTTCCATCTATTATTCTCTTTTATTTGTATCTTAAAAATTAAATTCTATATATTTTTAAATAATTATTCAGTAATTAAAAATACATATGATGATTTAAATTGTAAATAAAAGTATATTTTATGTTTTTAAAAATATTCAATCACTATGTTATCTATATATTTAGAAATATGATTTAGTATAAATATGTAATGGTACAAGATAAACATTTAGTCTATGGATTTCACTTACTGAATTATTAATTGATTATACTGGTGTCAGTCAAAGTAATATAACTCTGAATTTAATACATCTTTAGTTCATGAAATATGGGTGGTCTATCCTTATCACTATAAAAATATTTATTAGTTTTAAATTTATGTTATTTGTTAATTTTTTTAAGCTCTAAGTTTTTTTATGTGTGTTGTTATCTTATGTAATATATGTACTGTTTCGGCTTAAATAATAAATAGATGGATGTGAAAATGAATGCTGTAAATAGCGTAATGTCAAGTCAGGAATTGTTGGCTGGGGTGGTATAAAGCATAAGATCATGAGCTTATTAAACAATGGGGTGTGAATAGAAACATAAAATTAAAAAAAAAAAAAAAATCTTGCTTTATTTTTTGCAATGTAAGAAAATTAGCTTCCTCTCCTCTGACTACCTTCTTCCTTACTTCCTCCTCTTTCAAATTTACAGCTTGAATCCTCCCTAGTTTTGTAATTAATTTATTTTCAAAAGCACAATCTAACTAGGAAATGGAATGGAATAATATAAATTCTCTTTTACCTTTCTCTTAAAATCTTCATTTTGTTCATAAAAAAGAAAAACATGTAAAGATCTGAGAAAGATAGTATGCATGACTATCTTTCTTGATTAAAAATAAATTCTTAATTTAGGTATATTTTTTTGCTTAGATTTCAATTCTTTAACTAACCAAGAGTTTAGTAGTAGTGCCTTGCATCAACATCCTTTCTTCACCTCTTCACATCTAGATCTCCAATTTTCAACTCGTTAAGTTAGTGTTGTTAAAAAAATTAGTTGAACTTTTTTATAGATATTCATCATTAAGTTGGTCAAGCATACAAAAATGGCCTTAGATTAAATAGACATTTTAGGTAGAGTTGTAGTATATATTGGAATCTCGATTTTGTGTGAACGTCTTGGACTTTTATTTAAATTTTCAATTTAGTTAGTTTTTTTTTATAATGTTATGTGTTTTAACTAGTTTTTGATGAAGTAATGGTGTTTGATTTTCATTATTAAACTTAAATTTTACCATTTATAGGATACAAGTCTTTTATAATTGAATTTAGTGTTTAAACATCTCAAAGAATATGATTGTATAGAATTTGTTAAAGATGTTTAATAATAGCTTAATATATTTGAGTTAATTAATTGGAGAGTGTTTGGAAGTTAGGAAAAAAAAAACATTAGTCTCACATTTTGCTTTGAAAGGTGAAGTTAGAGTATGTTGAATTATGTAGGAAAGACTAGTTTGTATATTCATATAGGATGTTTGTAATTTTTTAGAAATGTGACATTTAAATTTGGTTAGATTTTGTTAATATTTATAGTGATAATTACATCAAAATTTCACCAACTATAATGTATTTGAGACCATAACCACAAATCGAGAAAGGTTCGTTAATCTATGAGTTTCATCCGTATGGATCTAGTTAAGCTCATAAAATTGTGAAAGGTTTGCAGGTATGAATATTTGTATAAGAGTTTTACCCCAGAGACATGGGGTTGAGACCACCTAATTGTATCAAAGTTTCTCTTAAAGTGATGTTTTCTGAATCAAAAAGTTGTGCAATGTCCATTGATATCAATACTTATATTAGAATTTCATTCACAGGGTTATGCTTTATCCCCACATAAATTTAGCAAGTTTACTTATATAAATATTTGTATTAATTTGTTAAAACAGAAATCTAATACTTTATGATTTTGATTGAGAGTCTCAATACAATATGAAGAAATAGGTCTGAAAAATACTCATAAGATCATGAGTATATGTGTTTGACAAACAATATAACATTATATCGAATTCAACTACACATCATAAGTCAGTCAAACTATATATCATAAGTGAGTCTTGATTGATAAAATAATAAGAACAAATCAAGATTTCAAACTAAATTGTTTTGAAAAAAATATTCGTAAAACTTAAGTTTATAAAGTGGATAATGTCTCCACCATCAATTGATCCACGGCAAGTTCAAAAACTTCATTCAAATATTTATTAGAATTTGAGTTAAAAGCTGTAACGTAGGCGAACCCTCCTGATAGATGCAATATTCAATCTTAATACGTGTCCTGTAAAGTGTGCACTCCTAGGTAAAAAGTTATAGTATTAGAGAACATAAACATTGTTAGCTATCAGAAAGTTGTCACTTAATAAATGGTACTGTGTGTAACAATTAGAGGGATAAAATTAAAATCAATATAATGTATATTTTGAACATTAAAATCACTCCAACAAAATGTGAAATTTCTGAAAGTTTTTTTCCTCAATATTCTATACACACTGCATTAAACAAAATAGTTTACAGAAGATGATGATAGAAGTTGACAACAACCATAACAGAACACATTTCTCATGAAACTTAATCCCAAAGCTGTATATAAATTCTGCACATGCACAACAGAAATTCCAAAGACTAAAAAAGTAACCATAACCACGATGAACTTGGCATAACAATTTAATTCAATCGATTTAACTTCTAAGTTCTAAGACACAGAGAACCTTCTCCTTCTGGGCTTCGACAAATCGACGTTCCCATCTTCCAAATGGGTCGTGTCCTTCGACCCATTTTTGAACGGGTTCAACTTCCCGAGCGTTTTCGAAACGGAGGAGAAGAACGTGGTTTTTTTTGTGGTTCCAGACGACGTCGTTCCATTCACCTGAGTGTTTTCAGCTTTAGTAACGTTCTTATTCTGCAAATCAGAAATGTACATCTTCATCTTCAGTAACTCCGTTCTCAACTCCTCGTTCTCTCTCACCAACGAAACATCCATATGAAGCTCATTCTTCTCCGTCGCCACTTCACGTTGCTCCTCCGCCCCGCTCCGCAGCCGCAACTGGTCGTAGTAAAGCGCATGCAGCACAATCTGCACCGGCAAACGCTTGTTCTGCGACGCGTGCACACGCGCCTCGTATGAAAGTTTCAACGGATCCATCACGCTGCACACCTTCTCTCTCTCTATCTCATCCAGCTGTGGATGCTCCTGCAAGAAAGAAAAGGTAAACCGTTACACGCTGTCGTTTTCTCTTATTCACTGTTTCAGAACGCGAATAAAGTGTTACGTACCTTGAGGTAGATATCTACGGCGCGGTATATATCGTCGTCGACCTTACGCGCGCTTTTAGGAATCAGGATAGCGATGCCGTTGAACTTCGAAATGCTAAGATCGCCGTGTGCGGCGATCTCCGCGAGATACGCGTCGACGGTTTTCGCCACGCGCTGCATCGCCGCGGAGCAAGGCTGTTTCAAATCGCTTGTGGTGAAAACTGCGTTGCCTTTTTCGTTTTCCACGAATGCGGAAATTATTCTACGGACGCTTTCGAGATCGAATAGTCTCTCGCCGTCGTAGGTGAACGAGAGCACGAGGAGGTCATCGACGGTCACGTGCTCGAGAATAGCGGAAATCCGCTTCTCAAGGTCCGTTTTGCAGGCTGTGGAGGCGCGGAGGTAGATCGCGCAGCGGAGGATGCAGCAGAGGAAGTGAATCGGAAACGCTGCTTTCTCGGCGGGGAAGAGATCCACGATTGATTCCAGAAGCTTCCGTTGTTTGGTTCTGGAATCAGCATCTCCGGGATCTGACGAGCGGATTCCGTTGCCTGTGTGGTCGCGGACGAGATCTCGTAGCGCTCGCTCCGAGTAGGTGATGAGCGCGGCGGCAACGGTTAGAGTCCTTGCACCGCGCTGCTTCATCGCGGCGATGACTCTGCTGAAGAAGTCTATGTCTAGAACGGCTAGCTCCTCCGTCCACCAGTTAGGGGGCGAGCAGCTGGGAAAATTGGCCTCGCTGCAGGCCTTGGCGCTGACCGCCTCGACGCAGCGTTTCACGACGTTTATGTCGTCGGCGTAGGGGAGGAGGTGGCGGCAGGACTTCAGGACGGTGACGGCGCCGGTGAGCGTGAAGAATGCTACCTTCGTGAGAAACTCCTCCGTCCGTCCGGCGAGGTTGTTTTCGCAGTACTGATCCGTCATCTGAAGGAACTCCGCGGCGCATCTCAAAACGGCGACGTTGTTGACCGTTATTTCGAAGTTGACGCCGTAACAGAATTTTGCGGCTTTCTCGAAGATTGAAGGACCTCCTGGAATATCAGAGAGGTCGATTCTGGTGAGCTCGCTCTCATTTGATTCCAGTATCAGTTTTCTTATGTAGTTGCTCTTTGCCACCAGCATGAACTGCACCAAACATATTCAAAACCGTTTTCTGTAAGAACACACACGAACCAGTAGCCACTTAATTGTTAACAATCATTCAAATCAGAATATACTCACTTTGTGGAGCGAGAAAGTGGTTTCTCCAACTTCAACTATAACATCAGTTGGTATGTCTTGAGAGAAAACCCTGCAAAAAAAACAGAGGCAAGAACATGGTTATTATTGATATTTAGTAGAGAGTATAAAGCATAGCATGCACGGTGCATGGACTTGAAGTGGAGTTAGTTGAGTATGCTTACCATTGCCCGGTTCTCTCCATGGCGAGAGAGAGCCTATTATTAGGAGTCCCCATGAACTTCTGTGGGTGGGTTTGGTTTAGGGAGTTGGACAGAAACTAGCTATAAGCAAGGAGATTGGAATTGATGAGATGAGATGAGAGTGGGAATGGGTTGCATTGTGGGGGCTATTATAAAGGGAATTTGGCCACTGTAGGAGATGACTTGTTATTATGATTAAATCTTTATGGGATGAACTTGAGGGTTTGTGATTTGTGGTCCAAGTTTGTGATGTTAACCAATGCAACATCTTACTTTTGTTATCTTTTCTGTGAGGCTTTCCAATTTGATAGTCATTTTCACCTGTGCTGTCCTTTTTAATCTGCTTCCACTAGTTCGGACAAGAAGTTCCCATTGGCTCTATTTCTACCAGCAGAATGATCTGGCGGGCTTAACTGACATGCATGTACAAGAGCTCTACTTTTTTTCTTTAAGCAGAGACATTAAAATAAAAAAGTTACTTCCGTATCCTATCTCTTCTTACACATCGTCATTCATTTTCTCCTGTACATCTCTACGTTTAGGAGAGGTATGTTTTTTTAGTTTACCACCAGTCACAACCGCGTGCATTACTTAAGAATTGTCTTTTTCAACTGTTTTAGATTTGTTAGGTGACCGTATCACTTTATCTCCCTTGAGTTAATGCTTATTACTTATCTATATTTCTTCATACATGGCTTAATTAAGTGGTAGGATGCAGAGGGACACGCATTCTCTCCACTGAAATTTGGCATGAATGTCAATCATCCATTCATGAATTTTAAGCATTAATTTATCGATATTTACAAAACAAATTAATTTTATTTCAAGTCCTTAACACTATGGGGTTCTAAAAGATCTCAAAATAAGCTTTATGAAATCTTATATTTTAGGGTGCCATGACAAGATCCATTAAAAAATAATACAAAATATTTTTTGAAATTTTGCACTAGAAAATTAATTATAATTATTTCATAATTGACAGAACAGGAAATCCTCTAATGAAAAGAGTGATATGGAAATAAGATGTAATTGGTAGATAAAGTTTTGTCGTTCTTGCATTGCATGCAAGTTGTTAGCAAACGTGTACGTAGTAATGAGTGAGTGGCAAAAAGACAGAGTTGGGTATGTGAGGAGACGTGGATGTTTGGGAGGGGGTGAGACAGCGTGAGACAGTGAGTTGGGTAAGGGCAGACCTCACAAGCATCACTAGGTGGAAGATCCGCCACGTGGTAATAACATTCCCATGTTGTGGGTCTCACCACACAGGATTAAGATCCTAGATCACCCAATAGCACCTAGCCACCTTCATCATACCTTCTTTTTCCTCCAATCACCTTCAAGGAATAGATGTTCTATCCCCAAATTAAAAAGTGTTTCCCGGTGACCCCACCGTAGTTAAGTAACATTAAGCATCATACTTATTCTTTATTAGTTCCTTCCAAAACATTAAGGTCTCATATTACCACTGCTTAATCCATCTCTCAGCTCCCTATGCCTGATTGGACACATAATGTTTCACATATATTTTTCTTTAATGCTTTTCAACATTCTTTTGACGTCAATCATTTTATTCTGTTCATTAATGCAAACGGATGTTCCTACTTTCCAAAATTTTAAAATAACTAACAATTTATCTTTTTTTTTAACAGGCGTTTGTAAAAGTTTCTTAGTGCAAACTAAATTACTGTATGCATAGGCTATATAAAGATGGGCTTTCTTTTCTCTGATTTTTGTTATTTAATTAGTACCTTCGCGATATATTTTATGGTCTTTTAAGTTGTGTGACGGTGTTTCCCTGTACTAAATTAGGGATAGAACACAGTTGAAATTATCTTTGGATATGATAGAAATGTCTTTTTTTTTTTTTGCGATAATCCTTTTTATCTACTAATTTATAATATTTTTTGTTGTTGATAATAAAATATTTTCTTAAAAACTTTACAAATTTTTCAATCAAAGTACATTAGTCAACAAATCCTCTCATTTACACACTAGTGATGTATTTAATACTTATAGATGATGTTCGATTTTCACGTTTTTTATGGATAAACTTCAAACTAAAGTTACATGATTAGGTAAAATACAAGTACATTTTTTTTTAACAGCCCTAAATACAAGTACATAAAGTATATAAAGGAAAGCTTAGACATAAATAGCTTTTCTAAATATATATATATATATATATATATATATATATATATATATATATATATATATATATATATATATATAAATAATTAGAAATTCATAAGCTGCTGCCCCCATAACTGCAACACATTATGATCAAAACATATAATTCATAGAATTGAAAGAGATATTAAAAAAATAAGTGTTTGATGTACATTCTAAAAAAGTGGAGTGTATAAATAGAAGAGGATAACTGTAAAAAAATATAACAGAAATGGATAAACTTTATTTTACCAATCCTTACACTTTGTTTTATATTTTCTATGCTTTTGAAATTGCCATTCTTTTTTATAAATTACCTCTGTCTTCTATCTCTTGAACTTTCTAGGTGATGATGGAGACATGTGTCCAAACATTTATTCACTGTTCAAAGTGCATTGTTCACGACATGATCTCTACCCTATAATGCTCTGTATAAGATCAGGAACCTGTCCTCTTGGCATTTGGCCCGGGAAGGTACTTCTTATTGAAATGACAGAAGTAAATCATACAACATAGTCAAATTTAGTATATAGTACAACGTATAAGAATTACATCTATCATGTTTCATTATAAACAGTGAACATTTTTTTTTGTTCTGCAAAAAGAATGAACTCTTGATAAAAAAAATGGTAGTAGAGACTATATGGAAGGTAGATAGAAATGTTAAATGTGCTTTTTTTTTTTTTCATGAGTGCAAGTAAACAAGTTAGGTTATACAAGGGGTTCACCAGTAATTATAAGTGAGCTACAATTAATTAACAGAAGAAACCCAATAGTCCACAAAGATATTTTGGTGTCAAATAGGTTCCAAGTTTTAGTGTACACGAGAAACAACTGAGAGATGCATAAAAAATATCTGCCTTTCCTTTTCTTTATAAGAAAATAAATCACTGTTGTAATAAATGCTTAAGTTAAGCACAAGCTGTGACCAAGTCAATGCACCAGACATTTACCAAAAAAATATCTGACTTAGTCCGAGTTCTGAATAAATATCCAAAGTAAATATCTTTTAATATCTATGCACTTGTTTGTGTTTGCTTGCATGTTTATGGTTGCAATGCATATAATTTTTTTCTTTTCATGATCCCAAAATATCACGCTGAAATGAAAAATGCCAGTTTGTCTTAGTTTTTTTCTCAAAAATTTAAAAGATAAAAAAAAATATCCAAAAGAAATCAGACAACTAAAGTCAGATCTCTAATTTAAATTCTGTGAATAAAACTAAAATAATTAAAAGAGAAGTGTTATTAAAAATAATCAGTTAGACTTCTCAAGAGAAATTAATCAATCTGATAGATGCATTATACAAAATTTTGAAAAACTGGAAGTAATAAGATATGGAGGGATACCAAAGAGAGACGCATCATGTAAACAATGTATGATATAACATACTAAATCTTAAACAAACAAAGTTGGAGAAAAGAAAAAGAACAACGAATACAATTATGCAGACTGAGATATTTTACTAATGTTTTCAATGAATACCAATTTACTAAATAAGAGTTACACAAATTTACTTTTACTTTTTACTGTTCTATATGATTTGCACATGCTGCAAACACCCCATATTCAGATGCAGATTGCAAAAGGGAGAAGCAGACAAATCAAAGATGTAAAGTGTTTGGTGGTTTTCACGAGGAATCCGGGTAATGTGATTTGTGGGGTATCCAGAAGAAAAATAGCTTGGTCCCTGCCCTTCTTCTAGCTTCCATTTTGTGGACAAAATCACTGCACTGACCCAAATTTACTCCAAGGCCAACCCTATATTTTACTAGTCAAACTCGCATTGATTGTAGAGACACCGGCCACCCCACACCCTTGCCCTAAGCATAACTGTATATAGTGACACTTGGTAGGTACTTTATAACATACGCTGTATTGAACTGTCTTCAAGAAAATTATCACCATGTTGTGTGGTTGAAGCATTGAGATAAGGTGTTAACCCTTGAAAACTGACTTTTGGATTCATCTCATTGGTTCAGAGCCTTCTATAATTGCGAAAACACGTACAAAGAATCATAACTTCACTTCAATATTATCAGCGTTATATCCAAAGAATGTATTAAAACATTATGACAGGAAAATACATATTTGGTGGGGTTGGTATGTTTGGGATAATGTAGGACACTGTATTCTATTATTATGATTTTAAAGTTCAATCATTTTTTTTGTCCATAATTTGACTCTAAACACCATCAACCCTCTCAACCCAACTTGCAACTTATGGCTGATTTTTTACACAGAGATGTGGCTACCAATTTTTGTGCCTCTCCTTGCATAGATTTTAGAACAAAAGAAAGAGCATACATGGCAAAGAATGAAGTAGGTTTAATTTAATATTTATCTCTATATCATGACACTGTACCACCTGCAATGAAGAGAAATGGAATATGGATTAAAGTTCAGGGTAGGTTTTTCCCATAAAGTAAGTAAAGGTATAAAACCTCGAAGTCCTCTTAGAACTTAAAATAGTAAATAACTAGTTATATTTAGAACAGTCCCTACTTCCAAAATCACATTTGGTTATTTCCGACTATTTATATTGATTTTGATTTTAGATATGTTCTACATGTGATCGATGTAAAATAAAAAAAATTATTATATTAATTATGACCAATGATATAATATGTAGTTGATGTAATATATCTATCAACAAGTATTTAATTAATTTGCAAGTATATATATATTATACTAATTTTGATCATAATCAATGTAGTGTATTATGTTTTTGAAAAAAATAGTAATAAGATTATGTGTAGGTGTATGTTAACATACAATTGCAAATAAATAACGAGCTATAGTATTAGTTCAAACTAATCAATAACAAATTTGGATTTAAATGTGAAAGTTTACTTAATTAAATCAAAATTGTACTTAAATATATAAAAAAATTCGTAAATCAAATTATATATTGTAGTCATAACTATTAATGGAAATTATATTAACTATATCAAAACACAAAACATATTCTCTAAGTAACACAATATTCTTAACACAACAATTACTAATAACTAAATAAATAAAAAGTAACTTTTCAATTGAAAATTTTCTTTAATTGAGTATATATGCTAAATGATTTATCATTGATAAGTACCTGAATATAGAATAGATTTAGTTATTTTTATAATAACATATATAAAAACAAAATATGACGAGTTTTTCATATTATTTAAAGTACTTTATTATATATTTAGAATAATTAACAATATTAATACGAGTTAAAGTTCACATCCATGTAGCCACTTTTAAAGTTTTCTGTTGTTAATTGTACATATATATAAAATTTAACTAAGTTAATTTATGAAAAATTAATAAGAATAATCATAGTGATTTCAATGGAACACTAAATACTTAAGATATGAAAATGAAATATAAATTTATCATTTAACACATTACATGCCTGGACAACACGAAAACAAGAAGTTACTAATAATTTACAATACACTAAATAAAATAAAATAAAAACATGTTTATAATTAAAATATACATATATATATATATAATATCTTTCCATACAATGAATATAACCATGCAACAATATTGTTCTGAGACAAATAATCATTAAATAAGAAAATTAATTAGTGATATTGAATTAATTATGTAACATTTAAAGTAAATTAAGTACACTTACGAATTAAAAAAAACATGTAAATCTTTTTTTGAAGTTCATAAAGTCTGATTTGTTGTTTATTTTATTATAAAACTTTTATGTAGACTGTGCTCAAGAAAACAATAAATATAAATGTTTTTTATATTGGCAATTAATTAATTCATATATTTATATTATTAATATAAATATAAATGAGAATAGTTGATTTTAGTAACATAAAGTTTGTTTGTATTGTTATAACAAAATAGACTAACATGAAAATGTTAATCTCAAGTGGCCATCGTTAAAAAAAGAACTAAACAATACTTTAAAAAAAAAGGAAGTATTATTCTTAAATTGTATGGAAAAAATATTAAACTGCAAATTATTTAAGATGGGAATAGAATTATATTTCATCAATTTCTTAAATTCGTATTATTTTAAATTTTTAAAAATACGTGCATCGCATGTTGCCAACCCACCAGTTACATAGAATTTTGAACAACTTATTTTTTTTTTTTTTTTTGCAATACTCGATGCATGGTTGGTTAATAGGTGTTGGTATCGAAAGGATAATTTATAATTTTTCACTAAATTATATTTTAGTTTTAAAAAGTTTTAAATATAATTTTAGTCTTTAAACTTTCTGTTTAAAAAATAAAAATATTTTTGATAATCTCTACTAATTCAGCGGTTAATGTTTTTTTTTTCAAATTTGAGAAACTACTTTTTTAATTTAAAAGACTAAATTCGTATTAAGTTAAAATATCATAAACTAAAAACACGAATAAATTTAATTTTGTATTTGTCAAAAAGGTAATAAGATTGTATATTTTCTTTTCTATTAAAAAAAATGTAGTGTGTTCTGATTTCACGTGTTTTTCTATTTTAGTGTTGGGTTTCTTAATTGACATTATTAATTTATGAAATTAAGGATTTTGAACTTAAATTTGATTTTGTTCTGGTGATGTGACTAATTAAAAAATTAATCTAATATAATGTATATATTCATTAGTCCACATTCCGTTATTCTAAACTGGGCTATCATAAAGTTCGAAAAGGAGTTTGAACAAATAGAAAAGAGTTTTGATTATAATAAAGACTTTTCTTATATACACTTTTGAATTTGTTAATTTACAATGGATTATCATTTAATTGACATTGGGAATGTTACATCCTTCTTAGTTTTCTATAATATTTTATGTAGATGATAATCCTTCTTAAGTGGGCTCCAAACTCAATTAATATCATTAATTTAAATATTTTATTTTTAACTGCTAATTGACAAGGCGTATAATAAATGAATAAAGGTTTTCTTTATTAATTTTTTTAACTTATTTTTTCTCATTTGTAAGATGTGTTTCCTTTTTAACTATGACGTTTTATACTTTAGATATTGAATAATTAGCATCTGGTTTTCATGTTTAAAATTTGTTATATCCTCCTATTGATCCTTTATGGTAACATGTTTTTTATTTTTTTTAATTGTTTAAACTTTTCTTTCATTTTAACTTTTTTTATAGCTTTTATCTTCATATTACAAAATTACGTTGTTGCTTAAGAAAAAAAAAAAAAAAAAAGTTTTTTTTTTGTTTTTTTT
>Ga0209489_102252_pt1 | contig 39396 bp, 31 predicted proteins | sample SiratrowhiteBW_FD_187527 | JGI IMG/M metagenome (GOLD analysis project Ga0209489, IMG submission 187527) | Root nodule microbial communities of legume samples collected from California, USA - Siratro white BW (SPAdes) (version 2) | ecosystem: Host-associated > Plants > Roots > Nodule | place...
TGAAAAAAAAAAAAAAGGAACAAATGATCCATCGGTGCTTGTTTATGAACAAAGGATCTTGTCGTTGGGTGCTATTGGTTATAATTCCTAATTACCACAAGATTTAGAGGACATTCCAGTACATGTTTGTTTTTTGTTTTTTTTTTTTCTAATTTTGATTAAACCGTTTTTAATCAGTAAAATTATTCAAAACATTGAATGTTATGAAAATATGTATGGTTTAAGTGAATTTTAACTATAGACTATATTTTAAGACGTATGTTATAGTGTGTTAAATCAATTTTAAATACTACGTGAAGAAAAAAATAAAGTATCACTATGAGTTGAATCTAACAAAAAGGTCTATGAGCCGTTGTTCAAATATTTGTTAGGAGAGGTTTCATATTAAGTATGTATTCAATAATATCTTGAGTAAGACAACAGAAAAATATGGGTATTTTTTTTTCAAGACAATCCCCAATATGTATATAAACAATTATACTATTCATCTAATGTTTACATAATTTATGGTCTCTTTTCATTCCTCAAATATTTTTATCTCAACATTAATCTCTTTAAAATTAGTTAATAAAAAAATGTGGGAGCATATAAATGTTTTAGCCTATTTTGAGGTGATTAAAATAAAAAAAAATAGAGAAAAAATGTGACAGATATAATGAGCAACGTGTTAAAAAAAGAATAAAAAAGAAAATAGATATTCTTTAATCATGACTAAAATGTTATATAATCAAAATCTACAAATATAATAATGGGAACAATACCACCTTAGGTAGTTATGATGCGTTTAATTAAGATGAAAAATAATAAGAATGGATAAAATTAATCTAAGTTGATTGCTCGGTAAGAAAAAAAATCAAATAAGTTTTCATCACCTATAAATCAAATTGATTTGGCTTGAAATGGATCATTTTCAAAATAGTTTTAGTGATGTAAATATTCGACATTAAGGTATGCTAAGACGTGAATTTGTTAAAAAATATTAAGATATTAACTTTTAATGCTAAAATTAAAAAGTAAATTTGGTAGGAAAATTTGAGATAAGAAACATACCAAAGACAAACAAGAATGAGACAAGTCAAACTACACATCACCTTTAATTCAAAATCTTAACACATTAGATTTGTAGATTTTTCTTTTATATGTTATTCAACTTTCTCATTTATACTTTTTTCATTTATACTTAATGTAGGACTTAGATTCATATTTGGATACCTAACACTAATAAAATTAATATATTTATTAAATTTAAGAGGAAAAAAAGAAAAAATTAGTGAAATATAAAGTTTCTTTAATTGAGTGAAAAAATGGAGAATGAATAATTTTATTTGTTTTGCTAATTTTATAATTATTCTCAATATTACTTTTAATTATTTATTTATTATAACGGAAATATAAAAGAAAAAAATGAAAACAACTATGATTTACAATAATCAATTAAGAATAATTAGAACTTATCATAATTAATTATAAGTTATAAGTGTCTTATAATTGGTTAGGTTACAAATAGCACATCATAAGATTTTTTTAAATAATATAACCAATTATATATGCAGTCCAATAATTAATTGTATTATATTTTCGCTCTCTTTACTTTGGGAGTAAAAGAAAAACACGTGTGGTCCATAATCTTTCCTTTTTTTTTTTTTTATCTCAAATCAATAAAAGCAAACTCACACTTTCCTTACACAGTAACAGACAAACGTTAAATGCCACAAGTATAAACAGATTGAAAATTTTTGAAAGATGGTAAATTTTGAAGGTAAAAATACTTATTCAACCAAAAAGAGAAAATTATAAAATATATTTTTATATTTCAATATTAATTTATTTTCAGTCATCTATTTTTCTTTTTACCAATTGTATCATGGAAGCGTTTGCATGGTTTTCACTTCATTCAATTGATAAGGTGGGAATCTGAGGCACAGTGGTGTCAGATTTGTGACACAAAACAGTGAGAGGACTTGCCATCACACATTTTGTTTTTTGTATGGAAAATTATTTGATCAGCCTCTGGTCTCTGCTTTTGTCTTCTCAAACACGTTTTTCGATAAAGCTGATACCACATAAATAAGAAAACTATTATAAGAAAAACAAACAACAAGATTACTGATAATATACGTATTAGGCAGAGAATAGAGAAAGATGTGAAAAGGAAAATAAATAAATAAATAGTATTGTTATTAATGTCGACATCTTCGAACCGCATGTCTTTGAATTTGAATGAAGATTTTAATTAGTTTTTTTTTATTATAGTGTAATTTAGTTTTGAAACTTTTAGAATGGGTAAAAAAAATTTAAATATCGTGAATAGATAAATAGTGTTAAATTGACACGATTTAATAATAAAAAAATTGTGTTATGGTGACACGATTTTATTTAATTGAGAATGAAATTGTGTTATGATGACACGATTTTAGTGGAATTGATGAAATCATTCAACAATGACACGATATCGCTTAATTTAAATTTTTATATTAATTAAAATTATGTCAAGGTAGCATGATTTTTGTGTAAATTTTTTAACTGAAATCGTGTTAATATTGCACGATTTCAGTATAAAAAAAATTACACATAACTTGTGCCACCTTGGCACAATTTTAGTTAATTATAAATACACTAAAATCGTGCCAAAGTGATACAATTTTAGTTAAATTTCGTTTTTGGAGCACCCTTTCACCATTTTTTGTCAACATGAACATGAAAACCATGCATGCAACCTCACACTTTGATATCAATTCACTTTGATATATATATTTAAGGTGTATTCTTTTAACTAAGAAGAACATAAACTAACATAATCTAGTCGACATCACTTTACAGGTTAATTTTCTTTGCAAGAATCCTAAGAAAGTAGGTAATAATTATTGAATGAACACGACACTGGAAATATTAATGAAACAACTTCATTGGAAATATTGGTGAAGCAACTTCAGTGTCAAGTGCCATAAGGATAGGAACTAGACCATAATTATGTGTTTTTAATGAAAGGAAAATAAGAACGAAGAAAATGAAAGACTCCATTATTTAAATTTAAATTATTTTATGCATAAATTAATTTATAGAAGTTGTGATGGAACTAAGTTTCATTCTGCATTAGTAGGTAGTTGTTGGTAGTTTATAATTAATTACAATTGAAGTAATTTATTTACTCATTAATGATATCCAAATGGAAGAAAGTGAAAAGGTGATATTTTATAACAATTAGATAAAATAAAAGATCAATGCATAATTTAACATTGAAATAAAAGCATATGTTACATTAAAAAATTACTGTTTATAGGAACAATTTGTCCTATTGTGACCTTCATTTCTACAATACAAACATTTTTTAGGCCTATTGAAAGTTGGGTCATCCATTTCATTATAGATACAATTTGTAGTTGGTCTTCCAAATTTGCTTCTTCTCATGTGTGGGTCAGGTATCATATTTGGACCTGTGTAAGGAGACCAATAGTCATGGTTATGAACTAGATGAAATTGTATTTCATAAGTCTTGAAAATGTTGTTGAGGCTGTATACGAGAGAAACGAATGTGCCTAATTGTAGATGACAAAATGAACAAACAACTATGACATGTGGACAAGGTAGCTTGAGGACTTGAAACTCTCCGCAATCGCACCACCATTCATTTAATTTGACCCTGTATGACATAGGTCGACAGTGAAGTTGGGGAGTGGGTATCTCCTGGACATCAAACTCTGAGTTTTGTAAAAAAACAAATTTGTCAAACACGAAATAATTGTATATATATATTCAATAGAGAGAATGACAGTAATGAGAAAAAAATACCCATGTTTATTAATTGTCATTTCAACTCAGTGTTTCTTGAATATCTTGTTGAAGTTGGATGCAATATGTCTGATACAATAAACTGATGTCAACCCATATCCTTCCCATCCAACTTCGTCGGATTGCAATGCAGACAAAATTGTTGTTCCTCTGTCAGTTATGAGGCAAACATTTTCTTGAGGTGTGACATACTTACATAGTAATTGGAAAAACCAGATCAGTGCTTTCTTTGTCTCCCCTTCAACATTGGCGAAAGCCAGAGGAAAAATGTTCCGATTTCCGTCTTGGCTAGTGGCAGTCAATAATGTTCCGTGATATTTTCCAGTTAAAAATGTTCCATCCACTTGCATAATAGGCTTGCAGTGCTTGAAGCCTTCAATGTAAGGTTTAAAGGACCAAAAGACGCGCTCTAAGATGTAAGTGGAGTGGTCTTGAACACCATCAACAATGTTTGGACGTCCTTTAAATTGTAAATATGATATCGTTTGATCGCACTGACAGTAGCATCTTTACTTTGAAAACACATGCGCTCTTCCAGATCAAACTGAATATTTTGTGCTACTTGACTAAATGAATGAGTTTCCTGTGAAAAAGAATTGGGTAGAGATGGTTTTGGTTTTGAAGAAGGTTAAAGGAAAATTTCGATACAAACTGACTTTGAAAGAAGAGAGTCTGAATTGTTCAATGCAAGACACAACGAAGCATATATGTATATATACATATGTATATATACATATGTATATATACATATGTATATATACATATGTATATATACATATGTATATATATATATATATATATATATATATATATATATATATATATATTTGAATTTCAATGCATAATATACATGGTGGTTTCTAATTTGAAAATTTTCAAAATGTTATAATTGATGGACTACACTCATTCTTACGAATTTCAAAGTATAGGTAAGAATATTTACTGTGCTTCTGTTCGCTTAGGCATCCTGCTCTACTCCAAGCCTTTCATGTTCACTCTCACATTTGAACAGTTTGGACTTCGCGTGCATGAAAGATGGGACTTATTTTCAGCAACAAAGAAATCGCAGCAAGCTCTCACGATTTCTGTGTAGAAGAAATCGTGCCACATCAGCACGATTTCTAATGTGGCACGATTTCTTCTACACATAAATCGTGGGAGCTCGTCACGATTTCTTTATTACTGAAAATAAGTCCCACGTTTTGAAAGTCATTACCCATGCACAGATTCTTTTATTGGTGGTCAACCTGCACAATATCAAAGGAGTTGAATGCTTTTGTATTGATTTTCTTTGCCTTCAGTAATGTATATGCGACTACAGGATTACACAGAACCATGCTTAGTGAATAGAGATATTTACTTTAGGGATTCACTTAATGAACAAGATTCACTCAATGTTGTGTATAAAGCCACATATTTGCGGTGAGGAGGTACACCCCTACGAACAACCATAGCCGTTTGCTTTTTTCCCTCTTTCATTGTGCAACACAGTTCATTTCTCCCTTTCTTTTATTGTGCAGAACTGAGTGAACGTTAAAGCAGATATACTCAACTACATTGAGTGAACGTGAAAGTAGTGTTGGTGTAGAGATACTCAACCACAATTTATTTGAGCCACAAAGTATACCTAAACCATAGTAAGGTGCTTTGATTGTTACATCATCTCATCTAAACCTGTAAGTCTGTACCCCTTTGTGACTGTGTTGGTTTTTATTTTTTATTTTTAATTTCTATCAATTATTTGATAAATTATAAATTGTGAAGTGAGTGATAAATGGTGAGGAATGTAATGTTGTTTGGTTTGACTAGGTCATAAGAATATTATAGGTAGAAACCACGATCCACCATCCATGGTGGTAGTCTATAGAGAGCAAATGACAAAGTGGTTGCTATGATATAGAAAAATCAATTATTTTGAAATTTAGTCTTTTATTACTATAATTAAGAAATTAATTATTTTGTATTTAGTCTTTAATTAAATTAATTTAGGATTGAATTATATTAAATTTAGTTTGAGGGTTGGGAGTTGTGGTGGAGTTGGTTCACCAGTTTAGGGTTTGATAGATACATTTCATATTTCCATTTGAAAGCATTCCATATTAAGGTGTAGGGGAAACTGAACACCACATCATAACGACAATGTTAAAATGCTCTAATTTGAAATTATGTTTTTAATTATTTTATGATTTAGGTATTAATTATTTTAACTTTTGTCTTCAACTTTTTAAATTTCAGATTCTATTATTTAAAATTTAGCATTAAATAATGTACTTAAGAAATTAATTATTTTGTAAATATTGTATTCAAAATTTAGCATTTAAATACTCTATTTTCACCTTCCATGGTTTATTGATTCCCCATAAAAACGATTTCCATTGAAATTATATTTTTAATTATTTTATGATTTAGGTATTAATTATTTTAACTTTTGTCTTCAACTTTATAAATTTCAGATTCCATTATTCAAAATTTAGCATTAAATACTATATTTAAGAAATTAATTATTTTGTAAATATTGTATTCAAAATTTAGCATTTAAATACTCTATTTTCACCTTCCATGATTTATTGATTCCCCATAAAAAATAATTTCCATTGCAAAGTGACTAGGTGAAGTACATTATTGTGGTAGCTATTAATTGCTTCATTCATGATAAGGTAAGAAACTTAGCAAAGTATTAAATGCGTTTTCATGGATATCTATATTTTACATCATAATGTAGTTCACAAAACATTACCAATTTAAAGGAGGTCATTTGTTTTTTATTTCAAAAAAAATGAAAACTTTTACATCAAAGTAGGCTGAAAACCTAAACTTGCACACTGGCAGAAACAAAAGGGAAATAAAATATTAGAACTTTAAACATGTTCACCTAATTTGGAACTCTTTTCAAAGCCACCTTGCTTTGCTATATTTATGAAATATTCATTCCTTCCTATTATTTAATTTTATGATTTTATTAATTATTTTAACTGAATATTGTTTAATTTTTTTTATTTCACTTTTAGTACTAATTATACATATTTTTAGATTAATTACAATGGCATATCATAATAGATTTCCTTTAGACATGTTGTCCGGACTTGATTGACCCACGTGTAAAAGAAATGATGGATATAGTGGGTTTTGGACACCTCCTATCATTCACTAATATTCTGATAAATCACCATCTCGTAACAACACTAGTCGAGAGGTGGAGATCTGAGACCCATAGTTTCCATCTTCCGCTTGGAGAAACCACAATCACATTAGAGGATGTGGCCTTAGAATTGGGTCTACCAATTGATAGGGAGTTGTTACTGGAGTCATGAGTGGTGAATTGGTCTCTTCCTGCCAACACCTCCTCGGTGTCGCACCTCCAAAAAATGTGGTATTAGGAAATACCATCAAGTTGTCGTGGTTGAATAACATTTTCTAGCAATTTCTAGAGGATGCAACAAATGATGTTGTAGCTTAATACGCTCGAGCACATATTTTATCCTTAATTGGAAGTATGCTGATGCCAGACACATTAGCCAGTAGAGTGCATTTGATGTATTTATTGTTATTGGCTTATCTAAACAATGCCTCTAATTTTAGTTGGGGTTCAGCTGTTTTGGTATCTCTGTACTGTGCTCTAGACCACGGGGTTGACTACAACCAAGAAAACATTGGTGGATGTATGCTTTTGCTTCAATGTTAGGCTTGGGACGGAATTAAATGTTTATCCCCATCATTTCCCCCTTATCTGTAGAAGAAATTGCTGCTGGGGTTGGTTATCCACTTGCTAAGAGGTAACACTCATCGTACATAATCAATTCATCTCAACCTTCATTTTTATTATTGTTAACATAATCCTAAAACCATAAAAATTGTGTTTGATTTTTTATAGGTGGTCACGAGCAACATTGCAAAGACAACACCGACCAAGTAGTACCATGGCTATTATCAGGTAAATATTTGACAACTTAACAGCACAAGAGGTATTTTCTTGACATTTTTGGGCTATACATAATATTATCCAAAAGTCTAAACTAATTTAGGTAGTATTTTTTTGTATTTCCTTTGGACTCCATACAGAAAGCCTGATGTCGCTCCCCTCATTGTTGGTGAAGTGTCTCCTATAAGTCGCTCAATGGTGCCTCTCATATGCTTCGCCATTGTCGAATTCTAGCAAGTTGATAGGGTCATGAGACAATTTGGGTTCCGTCAATCCATTCCAATTGACCCATTAAATTTAGATGAGGAGCACAAACAATATATGAGGGGTAGAACAGATCGATAATTGCCACAATACCATCAAAATTGGATAGCGATGTGGAACGATCGCCACAATAGACTCGTTCAAGGAGTACACTTTAATGGCAATGGCCATCTGCGTGACGACATGTAGTACATGCATGGTATATTAGCCACATTATCCGGTACCTTTCGCCTTAACAAGATGCACCCAAGGACGATGTAAGTTGACACCTTTTCTTCATTGTGTTTTTTCACTTCACTAACTTTTTTCCTTATAGTATGACATGCCACAACATACCAAGCATAAGCCTCCACATCAACATGTTGGCTCTTCTTCTTTCCAGTCACAATTTCTAGCTCACACATTTGGTTAACCAAGTCACTATGATGTTCCTCCACCTCCACCACCCACATACATCGACCACCATTCGCAAATGTCATTCCAATATTCAATTAACCAGGTTCTATCTGCATTTAACATGTTTTCGTTGCAAATGCCTAGTTTTTCTTCTCTGCCAAATATATTTGGAACGTCATCATTCACTCCACCATCTGCATTCTATCCATCGTCATGCTCACAATATTATCGACCCACAATGCCTGCACCCGAGCCATCGTACAATGATGACAATGATGATAATAATGTCGATGACGATGATGACCCTCATCTAGTACCACCCTCATCACACTATACCAGACCTAGGAGACAAAGAAGAAGACCTCATTGTGGCACGTTATCACATAAATAATTTATTACGTTGTTATCATATTAATGAACTCTTATATTGTACTTTTTTTGTTAATTACTATTTTAATTAATTAATTCGTGTATAAATTAATTTTAATCTTTAAAAAAGCATTTTCACTTTTAATTTATCAATTCATGGATCAGTTTGTAAATAAGCATTTTCATTCTTAAATTTTTCTAATAACTCAAATACGATGAGTTCAAATATTTTGGTAATCAATTTTAATAAATTCATGAGGTATCCAGGAAACTCACAACAACCAACTTACTTAAATCACTGAATCATTTTTTTCCTTTTTCCTTTTTCACAATATCCAATATCTCACTTCATTATTTTTTTTATAGTATTATTAACTCTATTTTTCATTTAATAACATTGACTCTATGTTTAACGTAACATGCAGATAAATTCTTTAAAAAAACTCTTAAATTCATTCATAAATGTAAAATTATATACAACATATATTTAATTGTAATCAGTCATCTTAAAAAATTAGGATAATACTTTTCTTTATCTTTTTCTAATTTTATATAATTTAATAGTAAAATAGTGTTCAATGTAAAGAGATCAATCTCTAATTTTTGTTTCATTCATATTAAATTTTTAAATAGGTTTGGGATGTTTATTTCTTTTTAGAAGTAAAAAGGCTTTTATTTCTTTTTTTCAAACATGGACAGCGTGAAGGTTGCATGCATGGTTGTCGTGTGCATGACTGTGATGGGTACAGTAATGATGGAGCAGGCCATTTCATGCAACATTGTCAAAACGAACTTTGCACCATACCTATTCTACCTCATCAATGGTGGATCCGTTTCAGGTGCATGCTGTGGAAGAGTTAGGAACATATTCAATACAACTGGAAGAATCCGTTACAAAACAAATGTTATATGCCAAAGTTGCCACAAAAATTATTCACAACATGAAAGGGTGCTCTAAAAATAACGCACAGTGAAAATATAACTAAAATCGTGCCACCATGGTACAATTTCAGTGTATATTTCATTAACTAAAATCATGCTAAGGTGGCACGATTTTAATTAACACCATTTAATCCCCCATCTTAAATTAAATGATCTCATGCCACTGTGGCACAATTTCATCAATTGCACGAAAATCGTGCCACCATGGCGCAATTTTGTTCCTAGTTAAATGAAATCGTGCAACCTTGGCACGATTTCTTCGTTGTTAAATCGCGCCAATTTAGCACGATTTACCCATTTGTAGTATTTAAATATTTTTTGCCCATTATGGGAATTTCAAAACTAAATTGCACCAAAATGAAATAAAAAAACCTATTAATTATATTAAAAGTTAAGTGAAATATTGAATAGAAAATTAATTATTAATGACATTCTAAAGTAAATAAGAGAATATTTGAATAAGAAGTGTATGCTTAAAGCCTGTGCATGGTTAGGACCGAATGTTAGGTGACTTTGATAGATATATACTCGGTCACAGCCTGATGTAATAGTGTTAGCTCACTAGACAATCATTGACAACAACAGATTGACAAAAGCTGCTATGTCTTAAAATCTAGACTAATAACAATGCTTCCATACAGTTCGACTCCTATAAATACAATGTAAACGAGCCAAGTCAAGGTACAAAAATCCAATCTCTTAAACTGCTAGTTCAACATCTGTATACTGACTTTGGCATCAAAGTACCTTTTACAGGTATGCTCTCACACTCCGCTAGAAACTAAGGACTACATTCGAGACCGAGAACTACATCCGAGGCCGGGGATTACACCCAAAATCGAAGACTACAATTGAAAATTGTAGGAAATGTAAATGACAAAAAATGTAAATAGCAAGAATTGAAAAAAACCATAGAATTTCTTCAAGCAAAGAATAAGCAAATGTAATAAAGACCCTCTAATGAACTGAAACTATAAAAGCGAGAATAGTAAATTCAATGAAATCAAAATTACAAAAAAATAAAGTACAAGAACTTAAAATTGTAGAACCTATAAATTGCAAGAAATGTAAACAACAAAATTATAAATGCAGAATTGTAAAAGCATAAAATTTCATTCTAGAAGAACATGACAATAAACAAAAACCATGGTCAATTATCTTCAACCTTGAATTTAAGAAACCCAAATTTGAAGTACTTGTTTAATGAATATTACACGGAACCAATCCGTTTGTATAGTCAAAGAAAAAATTCTCAATCGAAAACAAAATTCTAAAACGATTTTATAGAAGAAAACAACTTGAACAAAACATCGTCTAACATTGTTCGAATTCAGTGTTACCCATTTTTAGAGTTCCATCATCTTCCAAATGTAAAAATGCAAAAAAATAAAAATAAAAATCAGTAAGTAAAGTAGATGAGGAAGTATAAGAACTTGAATAAGAAAAATTGAATTACATTGAACTGTAAAAAAAATAAAATAATTAACTACATCTACTCCTAAGAAAGTGTTTAAGCAGAAGACTAAAAATTGAAGTTGTAAGTTGTCCTTTAATTGTATCTCAATGTTCCTTTTTATAATGTTTTGAAAGATCAAATAGATGGGCCTAAGCTTAAAATAAAAATTGGGCTCACTAAAAATCTATTACAAAAGAAATTCTATACTTGATTGTATTCAATTTTGGATCATCTAACACTACAAGAAAAAATCTATTTAGAGACCAATTTTTAACATAATGAAATATATGTTTTGAAGTGTTGTATTTTTGCTCTAACGGATTCCATCTAGAGTTATGGTTAGATTAGTTTGGTTATAACAATGCTTTTTCTTCTCTTTTCTTCAATTTTGTAATTGTCTAGTGATGAACATATATTTACTCATACTTAGAAGTTTTAATTTTGGTGTTCTTGGACTATAATCAATAGTAAATCCACTGTTTTAATTGAGATTTATCTAATTGGGTTTATTTAGACCTTAACTGTTATTTATAATAATCTTGCATTTTTACATAGAGTAGACGATCTAATAAGTATACTCATTAGATGGTCTATGTGCATTGTCCCAGTAGACAATCCCTTTGAAGATCTACAGTGGGACACACCACTCTGAAGAGGAAAGATGCTGACTCATAAACTAGATTCATCTATGCACGTGTCTTCTACAAATGATCATCTCTTAAATGTTGTAAATAAAAATCCTCTATTTTACCTTATTTTTGATGCATTGAATAGAGGAAATTTTGATTCAATTATTCTACAAGTTCTCTCGCTTCAAATTTGATTGCACTAAGTTAAATTGCATTAAAATCATTTGTGCAAATTTGGAACAAAAATTGGAAACAAAATATCTTAAGAAAAGCAAGAACAAGAAAATATGCAATGTAGTGAGAAATAAGATATTCATGAAATTAATTTTTGGTAAATAAGGAAACATTTGATAAATGCAAAATTAATATATGAGATTTTATTCTAAGATAAACTCATGGAGAAAAGAGATTATAAATAGAGATTTCAAAAGTAAGAAAAGGGGTTGCACGATACATTCTAAACTTAATTTTATTTCCTCTTCTGTAATTCTTTTGTTTTTTTTTTCCTCATGGAAGGCTAAACTCCTTTGGTTATTTCTCCTGTGATTGCACAATAAATTTTTAGGTTTTTGTTTAATAAATTTTTATTCTTAAGTTCTTTGTAGCAATTTGTGAATTAGTGTTGATATTTTTGAATTTTGATTTTTGTTGTTGGAATTGCTTTTGAACATATGTTGATAATTGAATTATTTTCTTTAATTGGAATTCTTGTTTAGTTTGTATAATTATGAACAATCTCTTTTACGCTTAATCAATAGGTAAAAGATAAACATCTTATTGAAAAAACTCATGAAGACAAAGTGAGATACTAAATACATTAGTAGATGCATGTTTTGTTGATAATATTCTATTTAATTTAATTGATTATTATTTGATTAAGTTTAAGTCTATGAAGAGAATAATAATCTTAAGAAAATCCAAGAAGCATTCGTTGTGAATGAACTTGAGAATAAACCTGCTTTCTTTACTATTTTACATTGTCCACTCTATTTTCTTGCAATCCTCAAATCCCGATTTACTTTACTATTTTTACCAACTATTATTATTTGCAAATAAGTCTTGAACATTAATTTACTAGATTCGCTTTTGGATTTATTAGAAGATGACTTAGGATTTATTTATCCTATCTATACTACCATTTCTTTGGTATTAAACGGTCTAAGCACTATGTTAGATGATTAATTCTGAAATTCTTTTAATTCATGATAGTGATTATTTAGTAATCTTGTTCCTGTCTCATTGGATTTTCTATGCCTTTAATTCCAAAGAAAGATCATATTCTTGACATCCTTGCTTGTCTTAAAGCTTCTTTAAGGTAAGGGGAGCTTTCTTTCTTCATCTAATCTTGTAACTTGGAATTTAACACATGAAACTCATAACTTTCCTGCACCTGTTCCGAAATTTAGAGTTTCAAATTTGGTAGTTTAGAGGTTAAAAGTGAATTCTTTATATATGAAAACATCAGGTTAGGTTCAAAACCTGCTTCAAACGAAGTTATATAAAAAGTATGCGTAAAACAAGTTTATGCATTTATTTACTTTTTAATGGAAAAACTAGAAGTAGAGTAATTTGGGGGGTTGCACCTATTCTACTTCATGTGACTTTTATCTTAGTTTAAGAAATCATAGAATTAATAGAGATGGTTGTGTGATGAATATTAGGGTAGAAGACTTGTGTTTACTAAATTATTCATTATGGATAGATGTTTTAGGCTGAGTCTTACTATGCCTATAACCTTCAATAATTGTTTAGATTAACTTTAAATTGATTAAGATTCTTGATTGAATGTTTACAATAAAATTTTTCTCTTTTGTCTAAATTTTTGGATATCTGAATTATAATAATTTTATTGTCAAATTTTTGTGAACCATGTGACTTTATTTGTTTAGACCATGTTACTAATTTTGATATATATACTTGTGTGAACTTATTCATGTGACTATTTGTGGTATGAAAAATTGTCATTTTTTAAGGTAAAGAAATAAATATTTGAAAAATTTAGACTACTTGATGTAGCAATTTTATGAGAAGTGTCATCACAATTTCACGAGTATAATACTACATGTGATGTGCAGTGTATAAATTTAAGTGTTAAATGTGATAATATATTTTGAATGAAAAAAGTGACAATTGTTGCAATTAATTAATTTAGTAGTTTTATTATAATTTTTATTTATTTATGAACCTTTTAATTAAACCGTGTGATTGATCTTTTGTTGAATTTATATATGTTTAATATGATAGATTGATGTTTATAGTTGTATGAAGGGAGAGTCCTTCTTCTAAATTAAAGTTTAGTGGTACTATTACATGTCGTTTTGAGGATGGTTACCTCAAAAATTAGTAACCCTAATAGAAACACATTACAATATGATTCCTTAATAGAGTTTCAGTATTTTTGTGACTTTAGATATGGTATTACATTTGAGATAACCTAGGTTCATCATATAAACAATTTTTATATATCATCACCTAGGTTGAAGTAAAAGCAATAATGTACACCAATATAAAGTAAATAAGTACAATACTCAATTTTTTTATTTTTATTATTAAAAAAATATTTATAAAGATTGATAATACTTTTATAATATATTTATAATTATAATTTTTAAATAAAAATTAGAATATTTTATAACTATTTTTATACATATTTTATTATGATTTTTTTTACAAAAAGTGTTTTTATTATATAATTATAAAAGTATAGAAGTTAATGAAAAATTATCTTTTTACATATAATTTTTATGATTTTAAACAATATTTTTAATTAATTGAATTATAATAATTAATATTATTATAAAAAAAGGGACACATATGTTATTCCATTAATGTAAATTATTGGAATCTATGTTTATGCGATCTTTACCAGCAGTCGGGTCGAATCGTTATAGCTCTGGGCAAATTTCTCAAACTGGTGTAAGTTTTATCTGAAAGTTTTAAAATGATGTATTTTTTATTTATTTATGGATATGGGTAAATAGTGTCTGTCAGACACGATATCAATGTGAAGAAATAAATGAAATCATGAAAAGATAACACCATTTTAGTTTACTAGAAGAAATGATGCAGTCAAGATAATTAATGAATTAATTAAAATCGTCACCCATTCCTCTTTTTCTATTTTTGTCACATTGTATTACTACTGTGTAATTAAAATAAATATAAAGTTATAAAGTTGTTTTATTTATTGATAAATATATAATGTTTAAAATAAAAATGATATCATTGAGATTTATATATTAAATTAAATTAAAAATAAGTTTGATATTAAAAAAAATAAAATTAAAATAAAATTTAATAATAAAATATATTTAACAAAATTAAATATAAATTAAATATTTAAATGTAATTACTAATATAAAAACAATTTAAAATAAAATTAAAATTTAACAATAAATTTAGAAATAACCAACCGGGTGCGATCGTTATTTCTCTAAGAACCAAATGGGTCGGATCCTTAATCCATACCCTATTGTTTGTTTCACTTGTTGTAAAACCCACACCACACTTGCGTCGCAGCACCATTTATTGAAACTCTTCACAAAAGAGAGAAATGGCGCTGAGGCATCGCCTTACGAAGGAACTCTCGAAATTTCTCTCACCCGCTATTCACGTTGGTGCGTGTGTTTTCTGCTATGCATCTTCTTCTGCGCTTCATTCACAACACTCTCTTATGGTTGCTCTGAAACACAAAGAAAAATTATCAAAGACAAAATGTCTTTGTGATATTTTGTTTATTTTACCTCTACAGCGATTGAAATACCTAGGGTTAAGTTGGTCGAATGTTTATTTTAGTTTTCTCTGTTTCATGTTTAGTTCATTGACTCGATCATAGTTTGGTATCTGAATAGTAAGATAGATTAATTTCATTTTTGTGTCTATGTTATTCATATGGGAATTGAATAGTAGAACATTACTATCATGAAAAGATGGAAGGGTGAGAGATTCAGTATATCAGTCCAAAATTATAGATGTTAATATGGCTGTATGCTTATTAATCATTAGTTGATTTTTCCTTTGCGTTCTGCGTGTGTGCGTGCTCTCCAACATCACTAGAGAATGTTTTGTTTTCTTAGAAGTTGTTAGAATTATGAAAGTGCCATCTAAGGTTTGATTATTCTATCTTTGTTTGCTCTTCAGTTGATGATTACGACATGGTCTTTTAAGAATGCTTCGGTATGTTATTTTCATTAACGCATTTTAACTTAGTTATTTATATATTTATTTTTCACTGCCCCTCTCTAGGTGTCTGTTGTCATCAATCTAGCAAAGCTTTAAACTCAGTGGCTTTGTCTATAATGCTGATGCCTTCTGCTCGGAGCCCAACTGCTAAGTGGAATCAAGTGAGAGGGTTTCATGAACACAGGTGATTACTTCTTTTGACTGACTGCATAGGAAGATAACATAAATTGCAGCGTCAGTCATCAGTTATTAATGCAATAGTATACTTAGTCTTAGTCTTAGGCTATTCTCTGTATCAGTTTTACTGTTTTAATTAGTATTAAGCTGAATCAGTGTTGAGTCAGCATCATGTAATAGGTGTTAGCCAGCTGTCATTCTGTTAGGACTGACAGCCGGAGTCTGTTGTAGCACAGTTAGATCGTAACTAAATAGCTTGCAGCTCAAGCTATCAGATTGTATATACTTCAGTATTGTAATTCAATGAATGAATAATAAACTAAACTTTACAAAATTTCTCTGCTCTGAATTCTTTAGAATGTTTAATTTTGAAGCATCATAATTTAAGATTTTGTAGCTTTGTTAGGTTTCCTGACTTCCGATCGGCAGTCTTATTCAGGATCTCAACAATGGCTGTTAAATTGCGTGAACCTGCCACTGAAATTGACCTTTTATCTTTCATCAAGGCTTCTCTGGATGAATTTGAAGGTATCACTGTTTGTTATGATAGTCCATGCCCTTTCATATTCTTTAAATTTTGTATGAGCTTTTCAAATCGTTAGAATTTTGAGTGTTAGTTTTATGATCTATATTCTGAAGCTTATATGTTTTTGTTTTGATAAGAAACTGCTTTTGCTTCATTATAATTTTAAATCTCATGCTTCCTACATTGACGTCGATATGGGGGTTCTATCTTAGAAATTTTATCTTTTGCATATATGACTTGCAACTTTCATACTTTTCAGTTCAGAGAAAGGATTATTTGTTGAGTTATACTTTTTAGTTTTGAATTGTATGGACCATTTTCTTGATTTGCTATTATACTAGTTTAATTGTAAGGCACAATTGTTACTAATTTTAGATTCAATGAGTTAAATATTCTATCCTTTTTACATTTTGGCTATTACATAATTTATCGTTTGTTTAAAAATGCAGGCACCCATCATTATTGGTTAAATAGATCTGAAAAATATGACCAACTTTTTGGAGCCGATGGAATATTTTTAGTTCTAGCTGCAAGTAATTTCAACTGTGACATTACGCTTGGAAAATTGAAGACAATTCAAAAGAGGTAAACAGAAATTGTATGCTCTCTTCTCACTTTGTATTAATGGACATTTTGTAATAATTAAATATATTTTGGTGACAGGTTCCCTCATATTAATATTATCGGTTTGAGAGCAATTGACTCTTCTTCTGATCAAGCACACCTAATGCGGTTACTGATGGCAGAAAATATAACATTCCCCATTTTGTTGTCCCAGCAGACATTCCCTAAGGTGAGGTAAATCCCTTTGTTTATCTTCCGACATGCATGAAAACTTGATGCATGCAAAGACTAGCATTTCTAACATTATGAATTTTGTTTAATTTTTGCTAAACTATGCCTGGCCACAATTTCAGTAAGTAGTAATTGTATCTCCCAACACATCCGGGAAGTTGTGCCCGTTTTCACTGTTGCAGATGTTGGAGATTCTTCTTCCAACTCTATCTCCATCCTAATCATTAAAACTAGATAATTGTTGTTGTATAGCATGTTACTGTATACCAATTATATGTTTGTCTTCATCATTGCAGGGATGGGAAATTCTTCTTCCAACATCTTCTCCATCCTACCTGTTAAAACTAGATAATTGTAGGTGTATAGCATGTTACTAGACATCAGTTATGAGTCTATGATTATAATGTCTTTACCGATGAAGTCATAAACTAGAGGCTAAGGTTCTGATTGTTTTTATTCTAATGATTTCCTGTCCAAGAGGCATTAGCATTGTTATATGATTTTAGTTACAATCCTTCTTAGGAACCTATGTCATAAGTTATCCAAGGCTTCATTGCGTAGGGTACTAGTGCAAGGACTGATGGGTTAGAGTGGCTGTGCAGAGAACTTGCTAACTTGAATATTTAATTTATGTGCTAAAATACATAATTTGCTCTTATTCAATATAAGTGACAGTGAGGATGGAGGCTGAATGGATGACAATGCTGGAAAGAATGCCTGTTTGTAGAGTGGCACCTCCTACTGTCCTGCAAACTTTAGGCATTTAGAAACTCATCTGTGGCAGAAACTATATAATGCTTGATGGAAGAGTTTTACATTTTCTAGCTATATTGACTATAGAGTTTCCTGAAATGCATATTCCTTCCAATTATTATTCATAAACAATGTATGGAATTGCTTTTTTTTCAAGTATACTGACTGACTACCTTATCTTTTACTATTTTGTTTAATATACTTTTGATGCTTGCATTTACATTTCTTTAATGTAATTCTTTTGATATGTATAGATAGAGAAAGGTGCGTGCTACATATTGTTTAAAGGTTTTAGAAGCCCAGTAATTTATCATAAGAAGGATGCAAGTCTTGAAATTCTAAGCCAAGGTAATTGTGAATTTTCCATGACTTACACTGCAAACAATGTGACATTTGTTGACTTTTCATAATTCATGCCTGCATATTTACAAATTTTGACGTTGGTATCAAATGTAGCTGTTCAGGAGTTAGATGAGCAAGTGGGTGGTCCTTCTAAGTCACTTGAAGTAGTGAGATGTACATCTTTGGAACAACATTGGATAATTAAAGATCTATGTTGTTTTTCTCCTCTTCAGAATTTGCTTCTATATTACCCAGGTAACGAAGAGGTTGATCAATGTTTTTTCTGCATTTCTTCCATCTTTGCCTAGAGTTGTCAGGAAAATTTCCTGAGAACGAGCCAGATAAATCAAGTCTGTGCTCCTTTATCTTGCCTTTTCAATATTTCATCATTAATTAGAATATGCTTTTGCATACCTTTCTAAAGTGCTGTAATATATTTGCGACCACTTGTCGTAGATTGAATTCAATGTTATACCAAGGATCAAACGCTTTTCTGTTTACGTGAGACATAATGATGTGAATATCAGGCATCAAAATTCAGTAGGGAATGTATTCATTATGCTTCATAAAAAAGATTCCATCTATTCAAAGGGCATTTGAAATTCAGGGAAATGTCTCTTAATCCTTCACGTGTATTGAAGAACCGACAACAGTGGGCATTTGTTGTAACTTCCTCATATTTGGTAGGCATTTTCTGGGAATAGTTTGCAGCTGAGATAATAAAATAAAATTTTGGCAGTTTGCGCTCTCAAAGGATAATATGATTGCATTGAAACTAATGGTAATCATTGGATATTTGTGCCATTGTCGAATCCTGGTTAAATAATAAACCTTTACGGGTGTGTTATAGGATAAAGTGAGAATTAATTAAAGGAAAAATAAGGTTTGTTATATGTTATTGTTAATTGGAGTTTTTCCGTTTATGTTTCAGCTGCTAGGGAAATGTATTTTTCTTTATATTTTCATTGTTTTCACTAGGAAGAGGTTAGGAAACTTTTTGATTGTGTAACTGGATATTCTAGTGTAGAAAAGGAGAGTGCCCCTTTTGGAGGTAAAATTGTCTACGTTCATTCGGAATTCTTTTACTTGTAAAAATGAAGAAGTATTTTCGATGCTTTGTTTTTGGTAGCGAGTGGTGAATTTGTTTTCAACTTGTAGTTTGACAATCCTAGAGAGTCCTAACAAATCAGTCCAACCTTTTGGGTCCTTTTCACAATAGAGAATATAGTAGGAATCTTCGAAAAAAATGAACCAACGTCGAATAAAATTGGACAAATTGAAGATAGATATGGAGTATATCAAGAATCTTTTGCTTCAAAAGAAATGAAAGAAGGTTCTTTCAGTTGTTGGAGATAATTCGACAAACAAGAATTGGAGAAACTTGGATGGTGAAGCGCAAACCAGCGAGTCAAAGGGAGAAGAGAAGATGGAAAAAGTTCTTGGATCTAGAAAGTGGGATTAGTGACTTTTGAAGAAGACCCATTAGGGTGGTTGGCACAAGCTTAAAATTTTTTTTGGGGTACAAGTTCAACCTTCTAAGAAACTGAAGCTTGCTTTTATCAACATGGAGGGAAATGCAATGCATTGGTTCTAATATTGGAGAAAAAATAATCCAAGAATCCATATTGGAAAGATTTTTCCGAAGCTTTGATGAGAAGGTTTGGTGAACGAGAGAATGGGACAATATATGATAGATTAGGCCTAACTCAACTCTACAACAATTTTATTGATATCAAATAACAAAAAATATCCGCGATCCCAAAAATCCTTTATGAAATTATAACAAAAAACATAACGGGTTATGGCGGAAACATTATTGTCGAAAGAAATGTAATATATACATATAGATAATTTAAAAAAATATAGAAATGTAATTTTGTATATTTCTTTCGATCGTTAGCGGCGGCGAGTGACGATGAGCGACAACGGCAAGCAGCGACGAGCAGTGGTGAGCAACGACGAGTGGCAAGGACCAACTGTAGTGAACAAGAAAGGAGAGCTTGGTGCACATTAGGGTATTAGATTAAATTATAATCTTTGATCTGGGTTGGGCATGGCCCAACTCCACTTTACCGAAATAGATACTTGGCTTGATAACCCAAAAGAAGAATATAGAACATTAGGTTTTGCTGCACGTTAGGGTTTGCACGACACAACTTCCTTTGCTTTTAGATGCTTCTCACATAGCAGCACAACCTCTTTCGTTTTCCAATGGGTCTCGCTCTGTCTCATTCCTAATTTTTTTTCTTCTTTTCCCTACCCCGTTGCACACATTAGGGTTTCTCTCTGCCTTTTTTGCATCTCCGTTTAGCGCTAGAGTCTTGCGATGCAAAAAGCTGCCGCATGGGCCGCCATAAGAAATCGCCACCGCCACCGCCATGTTGTGAATGCAATTTGTGAATTTGCCACCGATTTCAGCCATGGCGGTTGCCATGACCAATTTTCGATGATACTGCTCTACAAGATTGACTTTTAAGTTGAGAGTTCCCCCCATTTATATACATTTGTGTGTGTATTATAATTTGGTCATATCCTGAGTCGATGTGAGATTTCTAACACACTTTCTCACTTCGAAAATTGGTCATATCAAGCATGGTGGATAGTTTGATAGCGAGTGACCCAAAAGTGGATTTAGGCCCAACTAATCCTTTAAAATTGACTTTTAAGGTGAGACTTGCTCTCACTTATATAATATAATACTGTAATTATATACTATAATTTATTTATATCTTTTGTTGATGTGCAATCTTGAACAAATTGATGGATAGCAGCGAACATCAGCGAGTGACAATGTTTTCATTGAAAAATGACAAAGTAGAATTGACCCACTTTCGTATCAACTTTAATTGAGAGGATGACCAAACAATTAGTGAATATTCTTCTCTGATGTGTTAAATATCCTATTTCTTAATATGTCTACATTGAGAATTGTTGCAGGTTGCATCAATTGTCCCTTGACGTAGGCCAGGTGAGCCAAGTGACAATCTAATTGTGACACTTGAGCTGCTACACTGCTATGTAAATAGAGTTGCACCCTGGCTAATGATTATAACTTTTAGCCTAATGGTAAGTGCTCGATCCAACAACTGGTATCAGAGCCAAGGTCAAAAATTTGATTCCTAGTGGGACAATTATTCAGGGAGAAGTTATTATAGGTTGCACAATTATCCTGTGGCATAGGCCAGATGGGCCGAGTCACAATCGAAGAGTTTGATTCCTAGTGGGACAAATGCTGAGGGTGAGATTGTTGTAGGTTGCATCGATTGTCCTGTGGCGTAGGCTAGGTGGGTTAAGTTATAATCGAATTGTGACATTTGGGTTGCTACGCTGTTAAGTAGAAAGAGTTGCGCGTTGGCTAATGACTATATCTTTGGCTTAGCGATAAGTGCTCGATCCAACAAGAATCTTTCTAATCGAATTGCTGCAACAAAAATTCCTACCTCAATCTAAGAAGCCATGAAAAGTGAACATCGGATTCAAGCGATGAGAGAGATGAATGTGTTAGAATGAAACTTAACGTGGGTGGTTGTTAACAATCCAAGAGACAAAAAGCCGGTATGGTGCATATGAATATTTATAGTAAAACATAAGATAGATAAATCAATAGACAAGTATAAACTAGATTGGTTGTAAAGGGATATACTCAAACTTATGGAATTGATTGAGAGGAGATTTCTTCTTTTGTAGCAAAGCTGAATATAATTCAAGTTGTTATCGTTGTTGCCACTCATTTTGGATGATACTTACGCTAGTTGGAAGTGAAGAATGTCTTTTTTCATGGAGCTTTAGAAGAAGTGTATATGGAGATTCCTTCATGATTTAATTCGTTGATGACCTGTTTTTCTATTGTCATGGAAGAACTTATGTTGGAGGTTCCTTCATTAAGCATGGCAATTCTTTGTCTCTTCTCCACTTACAATAAAAAAATACTTCTAGAAGAGGAAGGACTTTTTCTCTTCCTAAGATTTGTACCCTAATTGGATCATGGTTCAGACCATGTAGAAATTAATAACTCTTCCTCTTTCAACTGCTTCAACATGTGTGACAACATTTGTTTTGCACTTCTTCAAGTTTGGATACTGATAAGTTTGATCCACAACCCATTCAAAATTCTTTGGCATTCCTATACAGAGAGTGAACCCTATTTAGTAGTAAACACCTTGCTTTCAATGTCATAATAGGCATCAAAATCCTCTTTCAAAGAAAAGGTGTTATTTAAGTCGACCCAATTTCTTCATTAGAGGAATAGAACATATAATTTTGACTTGTCTCACGAACAGCGGAATGCCACATCCAGGTCATGATCAATGAATCTTCATCTCAAAATTAGGGTCATTTGACCCCGATCCTCCTTCCTGCATGGACATTTATAGGAAGAAGTCTACGTGGAAATTCCTCTAGGTTTTAGGTCTATTGAAGAAGGGAATAAAGTATGCAGGTTGAAGAAAGCCTTGTATGGACTCAACGAATCACCTCGTGCTTGGTTTGGTAGACTCACTCATGTTGTAATCTCGATTGGATATTGGCAAAGTCAAGGTGTCCATAACTTGTTCATCGAGCATTCCCTAGAAGGTAAACTTATTCTACTCTTGATCTATGTTGATGGTATGATTGTTGGAGATGATGAACATGAGAAACAAATCTTGAAAAAAGAGTTTGTTGCTGAGTTTGAGATGAAGGATTTAGGAAATTAAAGTACTTCCTTAGGATAGAAGTAACACACTCAAAGAAAGACATCTTTATTCCCCAAAGAAAGTATGTTGTTGATCTTCTCAAAGAAACAAGTAAGATTGATAGTAAGACCACTAGAGTTCCTATTGAACAAAACCATAAAATTGGGAGTGATATAGGCAGTTATACTGTAAATAAAGGCCAATATCAAAGACTTGACATAGCCTATTCTGTGAGTGTAGTTAGTCAATTTATGCATGATCCAAGGGAGAGACTTCTACAAGCTATGAACAAAATCTTTCAATATTTGAAGACAAATTTTGGAAGGGGATTATTGTTCAAGAGGAATGAAAAATTAAAACTGGAAGTGTATACTGATGCAAATTATGCAGGGTATATCACATATAGGAAATCCCCTCAGGATACTGCATATTATTGGATGGAAATTTGGTGACTTGGAGAAGAAAGAAACAAAATGCTTTTGCAAGGTCAAGTGTGGAGGCTGAATTCTGAGATATGGTACATGACGAGTGTGAGTGTGAATTGTTATGGCTGAGAATTATTCTAAATAATCTTAATGTGGCATGTGAAGAGTCTATGATTTTTAATTGTGATAATAAGCCAGCTATTTCTATTGCTCACATTCCAATTCAACATGATACGACCAAATAGATCGACATTTTATTTAAAGAAAAATTGGATAGTGGCCTTATCACTACATTTTATATCCCATTTGAGTTTTAGTTAGCAAATTTATTTATAAAAGGTCTCCCCGATGAATGATTTCATGATCTCACATGCTAGCTGAGAATGATAGATTTCATTCACCAACTTGAGGGGAGTGTTAGTAGGATATTAAGTTACTAGTAGAAGTTGTTAGAAGATTTTAGAGATCTCTTTGTAATCATCACTTTGGGGTTAAAGTTCTTTACATATAGAGGCTAATGTACTGTTTCAAATCAATCATCTGAATTTTCAAGTGATTTTTTTTTCATATATTCAAGTTGATTTTTTTGTGTGATATATTCACGTAAATTTTTTCCATAATATTAAGGCCTATACTATTTTACAATATTAAAATCCTCTTCATAATTATAATTCCCCGTTGTTTCAATTTTAAATTAGTAAAAGATATTCACTTTCCACTTTACATATAAAACAAAATAATAAGGACAGGGCAAGGTGGGATGGGTACTATAGCATCTATACCTGCACCCATTCCATTAAAATTTTCTGGAAGATATCCATCCCTGTTTCATCTCCAATAAATTAGTATTTATCTTACCCATTTGCGGCTACCTATAGGGTTTGGGTACACTTTGTCATCGGTAGTTGGAATTGCAATATTCACACCATTGGAAATGATTAACCATCCTAAGCGACAACAATTGCTTGCATTTGTTCTTTTTATGATGCTGCTCTCATTCTAAATGTCTCTTTAATATGTGTACCCATCCATATGCCTCCATATCCCATCTAAACATAGGAGCCTCCAACTTCAATTCTTGCCAAAGTTTGTAATCACGTTTTCCTTCTGATTTCATCCTGTAGCTGACCATACTCAAATTTTTCTTACTCTTTGATTCACTTAATCCCCAATTAATTGTGCAATGCTCTATCATTTCTTCTCAATCTCACATTATATTATCCATGATCTACTTCCTTGTCTTTTCTCAGGGTCTATTTGAACGTGTTTCTTCATAAGCACTTCCAAGGGAGAAAAATACGAAGAAAAAAAAATGAAATAAGCTTATCCGGTAGCTAAAATTAGTTCCTTCTTTGCTAAACTTGTGCAGTGCTCTCTAGGACCCACGACTCCTAAATTGGAGATTTAATGCTAGTTTAAAAAGCTTGATTAGAAAATGAAATGACATTGTTGAGAAAAGGCCAAATTCCCAGTCATATTAGTTGGAGGTAATATTATCTATTCGAAGAGTGAGAAACAAAATGTTGTTTCACGGTCTAATGCAGAAGCAAAGTTAGCCACTTGTGAATTGGCATGGATTAAACGTTTTCAAGAGTTAAGATTGTGATAGTCAGCAGATGATGTTATATTGTGATAACTAGGCAGCATAGTTAGACATTTGTGAATTGGCATGGATTAAATGTTTTCAAGAGTTAATATTGGGATAGGCCGTCGATGATGTTAGATTGTGATAACTAGGCACCCATTCACATCACCCCTAAACCATCTTTCTAGGAAAGAACTATACATACAAAGACTGATTGTCATTTTATTTGAGAGAAGCTATTAGTCAAAGAAATTTCTACTGAATTTGTCAACTCAAAAAAATCAACTTGCAGTTCTCTTGACCAAGTCTTTGAGAGGGTTCCAAATTCAATGTATATGTTTTAAGCTTGATGCATATAATTGATATGTTCGAGCTTGAAGGGGAGTGTTAGATTTACTCTTTAGATAATATATCATATGTTTGTAAAATGAAAAACTGGTTTTTGCTTCCCTTATACTGAATTGTAACCTGTTCTATGTATTGTACATTTGATTGTCAAACAAGGCAACCTAACTTTTCGTTTTAAACTCTCAAGTCCTTTTTATAATTAATACAGCTGTTTGTGTAAATATATGAACAAGGATACTGGTTATTCACCCAATTTTCCCCAAACCCCTCTTAATGCTTTGCAATTTTTATTGCCTTGACCATTTGGTTCTTTCCTTAAGTTGATATTCATGTTAATAGTCTTGAAGGTTTAAAATATCATTTGGGTTAGTCAGGGGAAAATTAAATAGGAAGGTTTGTAATTAGCTAATAACTCAAAATCTATAGATATAATAATTATATTTTTGACTCTCTGGTTCCTTTTTATTGAAACTAATTAGATACTGCAACTTCTTTCGTCTTATTTTACAGGTTGTGTCACTGCAGATGAAAGTCATAACCGCCTCTTCTTTTCTGATTGCAATCATCATAGAATTCTAGTATCAGATGAGAATGGAGAGATTCTGGACTGTGTATGTATACTAATTAATAAGTGCAGTTCAAGATTAATTTTTTTCAGTTCCCTTAATGTCTTATTTTTCTTTGCTATCAACTGACATTAGTTTGAAGACTGGATTATGGAGAAATGCTCGAGTGAAAAAGTACTAAAATCCTATAGTTTATTTCATCTCAAAATAAATTGCACTTATGTGTAATATATAAAGAAATGTAACTGCATATGAGCAATGATGAGCATTATACGAAGTCTCTGTCTATTCGTTTTCCTAGACAGTTATTTAGAATACCAAAACTGTTCCAACCCGTGGTGGTGAGCCAAATTCCTGCAACTTGAGGTAAGCTCCTATACTCTGTTTCAGTGCTAAAACGAATGGCTACAATTTGCTTTTGGACCACCATTTTGGACTAAGAAAAATAGAAGCACAAGAAATAGAGCACCTATAGTTTGGGTTAGAGTCCTGGGTAGCATCATACCACACAAGAAAGAGAGAATGGACAATTGGAAAGAGCTGGTTGACGATGTAACCTCCACGAAATGTTCTTTTGAGAAGCCTCAAGATGTGCTTCAAAGCAACCAATGTTGTTCGTAGGGACTAACTTTGTGCACAAAGAAGCTGATGTCAGGTTTAGTGATGCTGGCATATTGTAGGTGGATGCCATTGGCTGTGTAATAGACTTTATAATGTCTATATGTAGATTATTAGAGGCAGTAATCAACTTGACATTGTTCACCTAAAACATTGCCTCTGCAGCCAATTCTAGGGTACTGACCTTGGTACACTTTGATACTTCCGAGGTATCAAGGTTGCTCAATCCAAGGAAGGCCAAATTAGTGGAGGCTTGTTAGAACACCACGCACAAAGATACACAGAAACACAAAAGAACAACACAAATGAAATACTGGAATGCCTCTTTATTAGTATCAAAGCAAAAATAATTCACAACACCTCAAAGGAACTAAAATTCCTTTCGCACAGGTCAATTTCTGCCACAGCTGAACTATCTTACAACTACTTGCTCACCTAGACATTTAGAGCAGAGGGACTAATACAACTGCTTCAAATTATAAACAAGGACTAAACAAATTAATTTCAAATTTGGAGACCGAAAGATACAACTGTTTTCAAATTACAAACAAGGACTAAACAAATTAATTTAAAATTTGGAGACAGAAAGCAAACTCAGATTTATGGGCATTTATGATTAGAATTGGATTTCGAGAATTTGATTTACAGACATATCTTATCATACATATAGGAAAAAAATTCGTGTAATTATTTTTATTTATTGCAATTAAACTATATAAATCAGACTCTGTTGTATAGTTTATACAACCAATTTTAGACATCTGTTGTACATCTTTTTTCTTCATGGTATCAAAGTGTTACAGTCCCCCGGGACTTGTTTAGTCACTATTCTGTTGTTTATTTCTCAAAATCAAAATTTAGAACTCTAACTAGCTTCCTGTATTTGGTCATGTTGTGGAACCGTGTACCTGTTGCGGTTCACCATTTTGTGATCCAGTTTTTATTGTTATCTTGTTTCCCATTGAAGACTTTTCCTCAAGCTACTATTGATTGCCAATGAATTTTACAATGACATGCATATTAGTGGTGACTTTTTTCCCACAAATAATTTAGTAGTGACTTCTTTCCACAAATAATCTAGTGGTGACTCTTTTTGCACATATGAATCATAAAGTGGTGACTTTCCCACGGCAATACTATTGATTTGAAGCTTCCTTATGTGGTTTTGATATGGTCAGACCTTGCTTTGGTTGCCAAGAAATTCCTCTCTGGTTAATGGTCCTTCTAGCTATCAAGTACCTGTGCACAAACTCAAATTATAATCACACAACTTGTAGGATACTAGATAGTCACAAACAACAATGGTTGGTGATGAGTTGAGCATGATAACAATTCTGAAATGTCTTCTTTCTTTTTCTATCATGCTACACTAAGACATTTATCCATTTAGTTCTTAAATATCAGAAGTTATCCAGATTTTTTCAACCATAGCTATTGGACATTTTTCAACCATTTGGCTGAACTTATTTGTCAGGATAACTTTTTTTGTTGTCTCTTATCCAGATTGGATCTTCCCCGGGATTTGAGGATGGAGATTTTGAATCCGCTAAATTAAGGCGTCCTGCAGGTTCATATTACCATTCTACTGCGGATTGCTTATATTTTGTCGATTCAGAGGTATGTATGCATTTGGATCTATATACACTGATTTAAATATCTCAGATCAATTTCTCTTTCAATGTTTATCTGTAGTTCTGCCTAGGCTGCTATGAGATTTGTTTAGTCATTTCTTCAAGATCTGTATAAAACAGGAGGTTAACTTTTCTGCAATGAATAAACTCAGCTTGAAAAGTTTACACATCCACCTAACATGCTGGAAAACTTTAAATTTTTCTTCCTTCATAATTGTTACGTGCAGACTCATGAAGTTTTTGGTGATGTGCAGATTTCCCCACTGTCTCAAGAAATGACTTACTAATAAAATTATTTCTTATCTGAATTGTGTGAAGGATGATTTTTTTTTGAAGTAAAAAATACTAGATCACGATGAGATTATAATACCTGGTAGTGGTGATAGAAAAGATTCTATATTTGAACCTTGGGGATTGAAAAAACATAGTTGGAAGGGAAGATTCTGCTAAAGGTGGTAAGTTAGGTTTTACAATGGGGACTAGTGATCGGAAAAGTTAATAGATACTTCGTACGTATGTTAAACAAATAACACCTAGGAGTGTTGGATAAGCTGAAATATTGTTGCAACTGTTTGGTGTAACTGACGTTTTCTGAGTTATGCTTGGTTTAGACTTTTAACATAGATCTCAAGATTTTTATATGGTGACCGACCGACCTGAATAATTAGGTTACAGATTATATAACCATACTTGAATAAAGAATTATTTTATTGATAAAAAACTTAAGTTACTTTCTCATCACCTCTATTTGTAACAATCAAATTCTTAAACAAGGAAATAAAAATATGTTAAGAAGATTCTAACCATATTTTTTCTCTTAATTAATATTGAGGTATTGAGGATATTTTTATTCTAATAATTCTCTATTTACAATACTCTGTCTCAAGTTGTTAAATGAATATCGATAATTCTCAACTTGCCTACAAGATTTGTCTTAGTGAAAATGTTTGTTTTTTTTAAAGTTCTGTAGGGACATAGGTTTTAACCACAAGACTTCTATCATAATGATCTTTGATGAAGTGTTTGTCAATTTCAATATGTTTGGTCCTACCATGTACTAGATTATGGTCAATACAATTGTGTAGGGATGTCAGCCTTTGTTTTAAGGTCATCAATTATGATAATAATTGAGTCCTTCACACATATCTTGATGTAGTGCTCGACATTCAGCTTCTACAATAGAACTAGATACTCTACCTTGTTTTCCTAAACTCTGAAATATGGAAAGAAAAATATGCTGAAATGTATAAGAAGATTTTGAAGATATTTTTCTCGTCATTACTATGAAGATATTGAGGATATTTATATCCTAATCATCCTTATTGACAACAACTGGAGAGTAATGGCCAAAACTTTTTAGTGATGAAAAATACTATGACATAGATGGACTCTTTTGGATTTAGACATTAAGTGTTGCAGACTCTAAATTTTTTCGGCAGGACATTTTTCTATAGGATTGTGCAGGTTTTACCAGTGTATCTACTTTTTGAAGCTGTTTTTATTTTTGTTCTTTTATTGATGTTCATGAAATCTTCATTTGATAGACAGGATAAGAGAACCGGATAAGATCAGGATAGAATATGAACCTAATAAGCTCTTGTCCCGTCCTGTATCCTACAAAAAAATACATATTAATATCCTATCATGTGTTTGAAATGTAAAAGGAATGGCCTGATTTGTTATAAATTATATTTAGGCACGTCCTGGGGTCATCACTGAGACATTGGTGCACCACAACTCCTGGCCTTGATATTAACCTCATTTTCATATTATCAATTTTACCAACAGGCTCTTATAAGCTTCATTTATCCATGTGTCTTGCTGCTTAGTAGTTTCTTTTCTACTAGTGGTTTCTTTGTGGCTTATTTAAACTCCTATTGATAGACTATTTCTTATTAATTATTTATTCTGGTTCTTTTCTTATATTTCTTTTATTCTGGTTCTAAGAACCATGCTATCAGGAAAGCTGACATGGGAGCACGAACAGTAGACACTCTCTATCCTATAGGCACCTATAACAAGGGAGGTATTCACATATGGAATTGGATCATTACTAAGCTTGGTTTAGAAAGCAGTGGGAAAACCAATGTTGAGAAAACATCTGAAGTATTTGATTCGAAATCGTTGTATTTTCCATGGCATTTACTGAAATCAGATGATGACACTCTCTACATTCTTGACCGAAGGTGGGCAAGTGCTTTTATTACCTTTTTGTTTAAATGCTACAAATTTCCAGTTCCCTCTACCTTTTCATGAATTGAGAAGTTTTAAAGACCTGATGTGGTGATACGAAACAGTTCCTGTCTATAAAAGAGAGATTGTATTGATAATTGAATTTGGACAGAATTACATAATAAAAAATTGTTCTGTAGTTGCTCCTAGTGAAGGATATTCTAGGATGTTCCAAAGTTAAAATCTGAAACTGAATATAATGTATTCCTTACTGTATGATGTGTTAGATCTGTATTCTATCGTTTATACTCTCAATAACCCATAGCTCCTCCACTTATATTTTTACTTTGTATTTGCATCTAAGCTCTGGTAGTCTTTGGCCTCTTCATCTACAAACCTGTAAGGCCTCCTTGGCTGCAACCTGAATATTGTTTTGGATTCATTGTTCTATCATGCAGAAACTTCAAAGCCTAGACCTGATCACCTGATGTTTTTCAGTAAAATCAAATGTCATGTAAGAATGGCTTGATCGGACCTGTTTTTTTTATGTGTGCTGTGTCTGCATTGGAGGTTAGAGAGAAAAAAAAAATATTCATCTCATAGATTATCCAAATTTATTGAGGTCTTTGACTTCTCTCTCTTACAACATTTGTTCCTTATGCTTATAACTGTTGGAGATTCCACATCTAGGGTCAATTTACAGTATATAAGTGGATTTAATTCTCACTTTAAAAGCCAGTTTTGTGAGGAAAAATTAGACTTAAAATCACTTCTTAATATGATTTTGATTTCAGAGCCTATTTTGATGAGGTTTGTTGAACCTATTGTGTCATCCATTGTTGGATCGCTATTGGACCACCCACAGATATCTAGTGTCACACTCGAGATATATATGCCTTGGTGCGAGGGAGGTGTATTTGAAATCTAACGTTGACTAGAGATAAAACTAATTTATAATATATAAGTGGAGACTGCTCACCTTATAAGCCGATTTTGTGAGGACGAGTTGGACTTAAACTCACTTCATAATAACTATTGACTCACTATATGTAATTGCTTCAAATAAATAAACCTATCATACAATTTTTTTTCTCATTAATTGCACAAATAGGAACATAAAGGAATATATAAATGACTGAAAGTTTTTAAAATGTTAAGTCTAAAATAGTGATAATTTTTGAATGGAAAACATTCATTATATTGAAAACACAAATATTGAATGCTTGTTATTAAAATTTAATCTCCTTACCATGTTTTTTATGTACACATTAGAAAAAATAAAGTTTACCAATATTGACAAGGGGCAACAATTTGCACAATGATGGAACCAGAACACTTTCGTTGCCAACACTTGGTCACTAAAATCATAATTGTTAGTTGAGATGCAAAGAATTACTAACTTGATATCATGATAACTTAATTTGATAAGCTGTTTTGGCGTTAAATTTGTCAAGAACAACATAGTAGAATTGAAGAAAGATAAACTATATTTCTTTCATTTTTATACTTGACATGGTTGCTTCAACTAGTGTTACTGACTTGAAATTTGGTCAAATTTAAGATAGGAATTGGAATTTAGAGTGCTATTTATTTCATCATTCTCTGTTTTGAAGTGGTGAAAAACAATTTAGAGGATATCTACATGTGAAATGCTCAAGCCTTTCTGTCCAACTTAACTGAGGAGTTGAGTTTTTCCTATTTCTCCAAATAAGACTCAGGGTCTACTGTAGACTTTTAAAGTTTGTCGGGTGGCAGGACCCCTTAGGTTTAGAAGGGTAAATATTAATTTTTTTTGCAATAATTCATCAGTATCCCTTGTGCCTCATTGTTCATTAATTTTCAAATCTTGTGTTATGTTTAACATCATTTTCTTTTTCGATTTTCCTTTTTTTATGACTAAATTGTCTTGGTTAAGTTATATTCCTTCCTTACCTTGATATTATCATTGTTACTTATAGGTTTCAAACTTTGTGGACCATGGATATCAGTTCTGGAAAGATTGATGAAGTTTTGGAAGGTTTGATTCCATGATTATATGGTCACTTGTTTAAACAATCTTGTACCTAGCCAGAACTGATGGATTCTTTGTTATATTTATTTTCAAAAGTAGGTTCTCCTAGAATTCTTGAGATCTGTGGACAGCCAGTCATGAAACGTTTATCCGTCATAGATGGGATTCCCTCTCATTGGTTTCAACAGGAAACTAAGTACGGCTTTTTGCTTGGGGGCCTACCACATTCTGATCTTTTATCTTCAATAGCAACCTTGCATAATCACATTTTCATTTGTGATCCAGGTATTTTACTCCCTTTTTAAATAACGCGATCTTGCTCTGTTAATGCATTTGTTGAGATTATTCACTCCCAATTTTGTCTCACTAGTTGGACAGAGGATTTTGAAGGTTTGTGGAGAGTCTGGAGTCTGTTCAAACTTCGGATTGTCTAATTTAGGGATACTTGGATTACCTCATTGGCTGAATTTCCCCCTCGAGACATTTTATGCAGTGTAAGTTATATTTCATAAAACTTGTACAGATTTGTTTTTATTCAGAAACTCACATTTTTTCTGTTTCTGTGCATGTTAAAATGTAAGATTGTTTCCAGTGAAACTGTTAAGATCCTTCATTGGGTAGGCATATGGTCATAGTACTTTTTAATCATTTGGGCAATCCCCTTCCCTAGTGTAAGCTTTGGCATTGTGATAGGTCTAGTATATACATAACTCAGCCTATCCAGTCTTGCAAACTTCATGCTTCAAATATCTAGTCCTAGATGTGCTAAGATACCACATTGGCTAGGCATATGGCTGTAATATTCCTAGTAATGACGTGGGAAATCCTTCTCCCATGAACTACTGTTTGGAGATATGCATGATCCTATTCTGTTCTCAATTCTAATAGAAAAACTAACTTCTTCATTATACTGGTTTGACAGTGGAAATGGACTTTCGGGTACAGCAATTGATCATCTGGAATATCGTGATTTACTACCAGGTTATTTTATGTTGAATGGAATGGGTTTTGTGTATATTTTCTTTTATTCTATTACATGTTATTTTGTTGCTATTTCTGTCTATAAATAAACAACCCTATGTGTGTACTTTACACAAGGGAACAAGTACTTGAAATGCTTTGTCATTAAGAAAACTTGAGTACAATGGGGAGAATCATCAATGAAGTAACCATATAGTACTACTGTAAGGTTAAATAAACTGGACAAGCTCCCAAATATTGAAGAGAACTAAAACAAATGATGATGCAACATGTTTATTGACTTGAGGACTATAGGAGAGACAAATATGATTTTTTTATCGACAGGAAGCACACTTTTGGGACTTAAAGGTAGAAAGAGTAAAACTAAGTGTGCTTCTTTTTGAGGCAAGGGATGAAGACATAGGCAACTCATGTCTTGCTCCAACCATTGGTTAAGTTTAGCAAACAAAATAGAGAAATGAAGCGAGTGGGTGAGTTTGCTAAAGGAAATTAAATTAAACGAACCAGTAACAAACAAAACAAAATTTAGAGGGAGGTTAGGAAGTGGGTGGGTTTGACCAGTTCCACAAACTTGAGACAACTAAGAAAAGGCTAAGAGTTCAAGATGGAAAGTTGAGAGAAAAGGGATTGGTTACTAGTCATATGATAAGAGACACCAAAGTCAAGTATTCAAGGTCCAAGGGAGGAGGACTAGGGGATGAAGGCTACAAGATTATTGGATTGAGTTACGACAGTAACATGAGAAGCAGGATGTTGGACTGCTTGGAGCTAGAGACTCTTCCTGATAATTAGTGGTGAAAATAGTATTTATGAAAGTGGGGCAGGGTCGATACAATGGGCAACATTGACAATAATTGCAATGAGGGGGCAACCAGGGGCAACTCTTGCCATTACAGCCCCCATCATGTCCTCCACATTGAGAAGCATGTGAAACCAAGTCGGTGGAATCACTAGAGGGGGTAGGGGATGCCCAAACATGTGATGTTGGGTGTCATAATTACTGCTCTTAGATGATTAAGTTCTTTCTTACAGGCTTTCATACCAAGATTTTGGTTGGGGAGGAGCAGTGCATTGATGTGTTTCTTAATGTTTTAAGATAGTATTTTGTGACCATTTTTGTGAGGTTCCTTTGTTGCTTTCTATGTGTTCCAATACTTCCTCTCCCATCTCATGGAGTTTGAAGCACGTTTATTTAGTAGTCCTTGATCTTTTACAGCAAGAACAAATTTCTCCAGTTGCCTTTTGTATCAGGTTTCCTCCAATGCTTGATCTCTTGACGACTCCTTTTCCTGTTGCCATGGTAGAGGTTGTGTTGGTAGTTCCTCCATTAAGCATGCCTAACAATAAAGAACACTTCTAAAAGAAAAGGCAGTTTTTCTCTCCGTAAGACTTGTACCTTGATTAGGTCATGTTCATGGTTCAGACCATGTACATATTAAAGATTCTATGTCTTCCAACAGCTTCAGCATGTGAGGTGGCATCTGTTTTGTACTGATCGGGTTTGATCCACAACCCATTCAACAATTCATGATATCTTATATTGAGAGAGAACCTTGTCGAGTAATAAACACCCTGGTTTCATTGTCATGTAGCAAAATCCTTTTTCAGAGGAAAGGTGTTATTTAGGTCATCCCAAATTTCTTTAGCAAAAGAATAAAACATAATTTTAACTTATCTCGGGTACCATGGAATGCCACGTCCAGGTCATGATCCATGAATTTTCATTATCCCAAATCTCAAAATTAGGGCATTTGAACCCAGTCCTCCACCATTGATGTGGTGTAATTTTGATCTTCCTTTTAAAATCCTCTGAATGTACTAGCTCCACTGCAAAATAATTCTGGCCATCAATCAGGTAGAGACCCACTATATTTCTTAAGATCATTAGGATCCACAGAAGTAAATTTCGTCTCAGCCATTGAATAAAAAAAAAAACAACATAAACTTTCATCAGTGTCTTCAAGGATGACAGCAATTGCCTATGGTAGGCGGTGGTGGCAGCGGTAACAGAGCCCCCAAGATCGAGAGCTCTGATATCAACTTGAATAATGAAAGAAAGAAATATTTTTTTTTTTATTTTCAATCATAATAATTACATTCTCAATTCCATTTGTAACAATCACGATCTTAGAAAAGGAAGTAAAGATCAGCTGAAATGAATGTGTAGATTCTAGTAATATTTGTGTAATTACTGTTGAGATATTAGGGTATTTTTATCCCAATAATCCCCTATTTACAGCATAATACTTCCGGTGGACTTGTTAATATATCAGGGATTATTAACTAGATGAGCTGTTTTTATATCTTTTAAATTCTTTTTTTTGTACTTGATCATCAACAACAGTGTAATGCTGTAACCAAATTATTTGTGTTTATCTACAACTTTTCTTCAATGTGTCACAGGCAAGATTGACATACATTTGAATGTGGATATTCCTATGGATATTGAGCTTGTTGAACCTTTACAAGAATCTTGTATATGGTGTCAAGCAAGAGGTGCAGCAACTGAAATTTCTGGAATGGACGAGGTTCCAGGATCCTTATACAAGGTTCTTTTGCAAATTGAAACTTTCTTAGCGAAGCAGTCTGATTACGTTCTCAGTAACTTAATGTCTTCTTGGTACAGGCTGGTGTTGCACAACAGTGGTATGATGAATTAGGTGATCTTGCCGCTCCACAACCTGAATCTGAAATAAATGTTCAAGATGATAATCTGGACAAAAATTCAATGGTGGAAGATGAGAAAGTCCGCATTAGCTGTGGGGTCATTACTAGCCCCGGAACAGGCGAGGTATGCTTATCTCTTCTGGTCTTGTTCGGTACCTGTCATTTAAGTATCATTTTAGAAGCAACATAACAAGATGGAAATGAGAATTGCACATTTTCTTAAATTTCCGTTGACATTGTCAAGACTATATCAATTGTAGCAATAGCTTGGTAATTCCCTTGTTGGAATTTGTATCAATTTTTCAGGTTCATGTGTGTATCTGTTCTGTAGCTATTCTTGTACATAGAATATACATGCACATACTTGAGAACTAGAATAATTATAAGGCCGAATTATCTTTTCTGTCTTGAAAGTAATTAAGTTTTTAAGTTTGTCCTTGAAAGTAGATAAGTTTTTAAATTTATCCTTGAAAGTAAATAAGTTTTTTTATGTTAGTATGTGAATGTTAATTACTAAATAAGTCCCTAAAGTAATTTTCATGTTTCACATATTATGATTAAAAAACAATTTAGTTCTTACATATATGGATTAAATTGTATTTTATGATAACATGCAGTAACTAAATTGCATTTTCATGATAAGATGTAGAGATTTACCTCAAATAAAGGATGAATGTGAGAGATGAAAATTACTTTCACAAACTTCATTTTATTTCTAGCATTAAGTTGAAACCTCCATATATTCTCAAGAACCAAATGGACTATTCTACCTAATTATAAGTATGCTTGTAAACTATAAATATATATTTTCTTACTTTCCTTTCATACAGGTTATAATCTACGCTGCAATGTATTGCAAACTTAGAAGAACCCCAAACTCAAATGAAGGAACCCGGGAGGAGCATGCAGAAAGGATACTTGATATTCTGACCTCCAAGAGATGTGGGAAAACAGAGAGAGATTTGTGGAAGGCTTTTTTATTGCAATCCAAAGGTGATATGAGAGATCTTACTTTCATGCTACCACTACACGTTAGAATAAGATTAAATTCCCTTGATCATCCAAAGGCTGATAACGGAAGGGATACCATCTTAACAGACACTTCAATTAAGGTGGACGTATTGCTCAATTGACACTAGATTCGGATGCACTGTTGTAAATTTATTTCATATCCATCACATGGTGTTTAGTAACCTTCTGTATCCTTGCTATTTGCAAGGGTTACTGAGATAGGTTTATTCTTTTAAAATTTCATTTCATGTGCCCTGGCAGTTTTTGCCAGATTATATTTTTTCCTGAAAGTAGAGGCAGTTTTTTAAAATCCATGGATGTAGTAGTATAAAGGTGAAACGGTTTCTCCTTTGGAATATATGAGTGAATTCTTGCCCCAAAATCTCTATATAAGTGAAGGTAGAGTCATTTTTTCATAACAATTGATAAATTGATAAATTTTTCATAACAATTACAAAGAGATAGAATAAATTTGTTTTAAATCTATAAGAAAAATAAATAAATTTGAGACTTTTTGGTCCATGAGCGTGGTTCATGGGTGTCTTAAGGTTTTGCCTTAACTAGTCTTACTAGATCAAGAAATATGGAAATCTTAATTAAGAGAATTGTTTACAACAAAGATCAAACTCAAATAGTGTTTGAACAATTAGACCTTAGGTATTGAAAAGTTCAGTTATATTAAAAACCATCTGTCTATATTTTCATGTTTAAGATAAAATTCATAACTATATTTTAATGAGACAATTTTATTATACTTTGGTAGAATCATTGTGAAAGATAAAATTAACCTGCATCTAAGGTAGTCTAGATTTACATTTTAAAAAGCGAAAGAAACACAATAATCTTTCCCCCATATTACCCAACTTCAAAGATAATCTTATTTTGAATTTGAATATTTGTTTGATGTCAACTCCTTCAACTAAACTCGATCAAGTATTTATTATAAGAGCAAAAGTTATAACAATAATTAGAATATAACCTTTTTAATTTAAAAATTAGCAATCCAATTATTGTGAAAACTTAGTTTTGATTCTAATTATTGGATAAAATCAAAAATTATATTTAAGAGTTAGGACATAACTTACAACTCACTCTTTCTACTTAACAACTCAATTATTATCATATGATTGTGGTTTAATCCCCTTAATATATGTTATGAGACAATCGTTATAACTCACGACAAAAGTTATTTGATTAATGTCAAATGATACAATATAAAAGAATATTTAACATAATAAAGAGATACAACATATTATAATTAAAATTGTGAGAATAAAAATAACCTAAATTGATAATTGAAGTATTTTCATAAAAAATAAGATTAAAATTACTAAATTACGTGTGTGAAATAAAATTATTTTCATCACACTAACTAAAACAAATTAGCAAAACTTACAAATACACAACCAAAAAGTTTGTACGAAGAGGAGGAAAATAATAACAAAGAACAATTGCTCTATTGTAGAAGATGAAAGAAAATACAAATCATAATATTATACACATCTAAAGAAGAAAATATAACTATATATAATTACAATGTTAAAACATAAAAACCATTATGTAAGAAAAATAAGTTGTACAATGTTAAAAGAGGGTGAATTGATGTTTAAAAAACTTTTAAGTAACCAATAGAGCCTTGTAAACTTTGTTTAAAATACTTCATTAACGAATTAGAATACAGAAATTAAGATCAGTTTCATTTCAAGAATATATAAAGTATACAAAGATAAGAGAAAGAAAGATGGGTTGTACAATGTTAAGTGGGGATGAATTGATGTTTAAAAAACTTTTAATTAACCAATAGAACCTTGTAAACTTTGTTTAAAATACTTCATTAAAGAATTAAATTACAGAAATTAAGATCACTTAAATTTCAAGAATATATATAAAGTATACATAGATAAGAGAAAGAAAGACAAATTTTTTAGAACTCATTTGATTCTTTTCAAATTTACATAAAGTTTCAATCACCATAATCTGGTGAGATTATTTCACTCTTTCCAATATTTAGATTACATATACATTTATCTAGCATAAATACAAACTTCTTGACAAGCCTATCCAAAATATGAACTAAACATATAAAAATCTATTACATGCAACACCGAACTTAGGTTTACATAAATTTACACAAGAATTAATATATATATATATATATATATATATATA
>Ga0209489_102253_pt1 | contig 39390 bp, 15 predicted proteins | sample SiratrowhiteBW_FD_187527 | JGI IMG/M metagenome (GOLD analysis project Ga0209489, IMG submission 187527) | Root nodule microbial communities of legume samples collected from California, USA - Siratro white BW (SPAdes) (version 2) | ecosystem: Host-associated > Plants > Roots > Nodule | place...
TAGTCCCCGTCAAACTTTGGGATGCAAGGTTGGGCAAAATTGCTTGCTTCTGCCGCCATCTTCACACTCTCAACCAGGGCCTGACCTAGCTCTGGTACCAGAATGTTAAGAACTAAAACAATATTATAAAAGCAAGAACTTCAACAGACTAGAGGAATGACTTGCATTACTATTGAATGAGATGCGGAAGCTACTTATAGCTTTACAGACTAAAAGAAAACAAACTACTCTTCTACGTTGTTCCTAGAAACATGGTAACAGACTTGACTAAATCAAATAGCGATAGATCCTAAAGACTAGGACTTTTATTCTAACAGAATAACAAACTAAGACTAAATCTTATCACGTACTAAATGACTTATACCACGTAAGGAACAATTGACAATATAAATACCACATAAACCCTAAATCCTAAACACCAAGTAAAATTATTATCTGGATGTAATGTCAGATAAGATTATCAACATTTATAACAATGATATTAGGATAATAAAATAGTAGTACTCAATACGTTTGATTATAGAATATTAAATTAAACCTGAGATTTATAACAATAATATGACATACAAAAATATTATCAAATCTCAATCCTTATTTCAATAAGTTATTATGTAATAAGGCAAAATATCTGAGCACAATAACTAAAGCTCAAATTTCCATGGATAATTAGTCACAAAATTAGGTTTCACCGTTAAAATATTCGTTTTTAACATGTTTTTTATATATAGTACATAGAATATTTTTTTTTTATAAAACTTTAGGTTACTTTTATAAATATCTTAGCAATTTTATTTTATCTCATGTCATTTTCCATTCAAATTAAAATAATATATATATATAGATTAAAACTAGTATATTGATAACCAACTGTAGTATATGGAAAATCAAAGAAACTAAATCCCTTTTTTACTAATACAGTATAAAGATAGACCTATGTCTGACTGAAATTTAAAGTGCAGAAATGTAAAATAATCAAAGAAAATTGAGACAGTAACAAAAGTTGTAATAGAAATGAATATATGAATTGAATTGCAATTATAGAACCAAAATTGTAAAACAGTAACACTATATCGAAAACAAAACTCTAGAAAGAAACTAATGCATTGAACTGAATAGCTGCATGAAAGCCAGAAATTTGTAACAGTAACACAGTTGAATCTGAAAAACAGCAAATGTATTGAAACTAAAAATAAAATTGAATCTACAATATAAAATTGAAAATGAAAATTGTAATGGAATGTAATATGGTTGGATCACAAAACTAATTAGAATTGAAAGTGGAAGCAGAATGCATGAACACTGTAAAAACTGGATTGAAACAAATGCAGAAGTGAGACAGAATTCAAAACAATAAATGGTTTTATGAACTGGACTGATAAACAGACTCAGAAAACAACATGAATGCACAAACATCTAACTAAATCAGAAATGCAGTAGTTGTAATTGAAATGCAGTAGATGGAAACTGTAACTAACTAAAAACCAGAAAAAAGTAAGAATCCGGAAAACTAATATTGTATGTAAAAACACAATTGAATTTACAGTAATCTAAATTGAAAATTGGAACACTAAATGCAATCAGAAAATTGTAACAGTGATTAAAATCAGAATTGAAAAGCAGTGAAAGAGACCAAGTACTGAAATCGTTAATGACTAGAAAAGCCATATTAACTGTCATAATGCAAACAGAATTTTAGCAATCTGGAATTTGAATTGCAATTGAATCAGAATCACCATGAAATTGAATTGGAGATTTCAGAATTGAAAAGAAACAGAAACAGAGAAATGGATGTAAGCAAATTAAATCAAAATTGCTAAAGCATAACAGAATCTGAATGCATATATTAAAGGAAATGCAATGCTAGAAAACAAATTTCTGGAATGGTAAGAATGTATTGAAAATGGAATAAAAAATATGCAAAGATTGAATCTAATAGCAAGAATTAAGAAAACAGAAATTGAAAATGGATTATATTGAAAAACCAGTATTAACTGCAAAAATAAAAAACAGAAACAGAAAATAGTAATTGAAAGCTGAAATTGAAAAAAACAGAAAATAGAAATTGAACATAACTAAGTAAACTATTTTAACTGCTAGAGAAAAACAGAATTTTGAAAGTAAAATGTAAAAGCTATAACTATAAATTTAACATTTTCTTTAAAGGAATAAAATATAAAAATTAAATTAAACTAAAAACGTAGAATTAATATATTATAATATATAACTAAATTAATTTTAAAAAAAAAGCATTAGGTTATCTGTGGGTTTATCTAAATCTGATAAAACTCGATAAAAATGAATTTAAAACATGTTTGTTTCTTGATATTTAAACCTTTTATTGTTTTTGGACAAACTAAAATAAAAGAAGTTAACCATGTCTTTCGTTGTTGGACAAACATTCTAAGGCTAGGTGGTGAAAAAACAAACTGCAACAAAACTATTAATAAGGAAGTGGATAAGAAAAGAACTGCACTGCATACTGTCACTGATGACAAGTGGGGGAAGTTCAGATTGATGACTGAATAATTATAGACAACATTAATGAATTTGAAATTTTGCACTCTCCAAATAAATCTTTCGGATATTATGTATGGGACCAAACCTAGGTTTTGGTGTTCTATAACTGTTCTTGGTCACTTTGCAGATTTTTCTTGTAATTTTACTGGTTGCAAGAACTCATTGTTCTGAAATTTTGTTTTTGATACATCAAACCTCTTGCCAAATGCACCAATAGGGTACTTTTAGTAAAAAAGAAATGTCTTTCATTGTTACTGTTGTGAACCATACTTGTATATGCATATTTGTGCGTGATTTTATAAATAATTGAATAATAGATTAAATCAAAATTTTAATATATCTTTTTTGATATTTATACTTTTGAATATTTACATACCAATTCTAAATTATTCAAACACCACAATCAGCCAAATAATAGGGAATGACCACCTTATTACTCTTTTTGGATTGTTTTCACTTTTTTTTTTTATAAATATTTTGCAGTTATTTTGTCTTCCTACATCTTATCTTGCATTTCTCATCCCCTATTCTCTTGCCTTTTAATTATATGTTTTTTTTTATAGTTAACAAGTGAAATTTATGTGATTTTTTATGGTGTTCATTATATTGTTTGTTTGTCTATAATATTAAATCTTGAAATTAAATCTGTTTTTGTATTTCAAGTATATATTTATTATCATAAATACATTTATAATTTTTCCATTCAGTTTAAAGAATGAAGTTTTAAATTTTGAGTAATTGTGCCCGTGCAGATTAATAAATGTTACGTATTTAATTTAATACTGAAACTTTATTACAAGCTTACATGTATAACTAATTAAAATCTCAAAATAAAATCAAATAATAAAAATAACAGGAAAATATGTTCTTGTTCTAATTATAAATCAAGTCATAAACATAATAAATATTTAGAACTTATTAAACAAAATCTATACAGTTAACAAGTTATTGTTAGAAGTAATACCACATTCCAACAATAGTTTGAGTTCAAATATAATTGTAAGAGAAAAAAATGGTTAACTTTTTTTCAAATGGTAAAATCTTATAATTTACTTCCCACAGAGTTAAAATAATTTGTTTAGGGATTTTCGCTAGGCATATTTTTTTTTTACAATATTTTTAGAAATTTGTTTATAATTAATTATCACTATGAATGCAGTTACAAAAGGCTTCATACAATTTCAGCCATTTTGGAATATTCCATGGTGCATCGTACCCACCAGAAAATCCAATCCAATAATTTGCCCTAAAAAATATCTCCCTAATCTAATCTTCGAAAATACCCAAAAACAACATGAGAGCACGCAGCGTCGTCGTATCGATAGCTCCTGCCTTAACAAAAACTTGGTAGAAAAATTGAAGAAAGAAAAGAAAAAACAAACCCTCGAAGAGAAAACACAATTACTTGCATCCTCTCTTCTTCTTCTGCAGTAAAACCCTAGCAATCGATCCTCACCGTTCCCTCTCCCTTTCTAGAACCTTCCAATCGAATCCTCAGATCCGTTTGCAAGGCTGGCGGGTATTTGGGTCAAGTAATGGCGGATCCGCCAGGTATCCGCCGCGGCTTTCGATCTTCCATCATAGGGTTACCGCGTTTTGACGATTCTTTTCGCTGTTGTCAAGAGGAAGAGAACGAAGAAGAAGAAGAGTGAAGCATGCTGAGCGTGGTGCGCGTGCACCTGCCCTCGGAAATTCCCATTGTAGGCTGCGAACTCACACCCTACGTTCTCCTTCGCCGCCCCGATAAGAGCGTCTCCACCGACGATGTTCCGGAAACCGCCCCTTTAGACGGTCATTTCCTCCGCTACAAATGGTCCGTTTCTTTGTTCACTCTTTTTTCCCTTTCTGTCGTCTCTGCTTTTGAAATAGCCCTGATTGACTTTCGGTCAAACCAAGAGGAACGGTTATTAGAATCTGACAAATATTCACTGTAATTTTCTGTCGTGGTTAGTTTGCCAGGATATTATAAAAAACTGTTTTTCGTTTTTTTTTTTGGAGTTGAAAAGAAGTGTGTGAGTGTTTGTTTTATCTCTCTTATTGTTTGTTTTGTTTTGAGTTTTTTGTGATATTACGAGTTAAAGTAAGTGTGTGGTCTCACCAAGGTTTTAAAAAGTAATTTTGGGTGTAGATGTTTTTAATTTGTAAATTGTAGTTGGGACTTAGATGGATTGTTTTGACAGTGTGGGAAACTGGGGATATTGTCAAGGTTTCAAATTTTTAGATTGTGTGAAATTATGGATAAATGTAGCCATTACTGTGGTCAGGGAGCTCAAAAACCTTTATGTGTGGTCACAACCAAAAACCATGATATATTGTTGTGGATTGATTGAATGATATACTAGGTGCTAGGATTGTCCCATGTTGGATGCATTTTCATGTGTTGTGTGTAATAGAATGTTTCACAATTCTGGGTTGTGTAGATCCCAAAACCATGATGCCATGAACAGCTGAAATCCTGATTGCAGTCGATTTAAAAAGTCTTGGTGTTATGGCCATTTGATATTTCTTCATACTAATGTTTATAGTATTTGGTGTTATGGTATTTTGTGTAAGCCTAGGAAGATTTTGAGGATAAGATAGGATGAAAGCCTTGTGCCACATTGATGCAAATTAATTGAATGGTATACTAGGCGCTAGGATTGTTGCTGGATGCATTCTGTGGCGCAGGGATATAACAGTATGTGGACCTGCTCCTGTGCATCTTCTCATATCCCATAGAAGATAAATAGCTTCTCTTGTAGACCTCCCTAGCATAAATCCAAATTGATTCTTCGCAATTTCAGTCTTATCTTTTGATCTATGCAGTCACCTTTACCTTAATTTCATAGTGCAGGTGATGTGTTTAATCCCTATGTAATTTAACACAATTCTGAATATTTTTCATTCCTTATATATTAGAAGCATAGTGCTCATTCCCTATTCATCTATCATTTTAGATCTTGAAATCTAATTAAATAACTGTGAGTGATCTGTGTTGTGGTTTTAACAAGCTTTTTGCTGGTTCCTGAGAGCCTACACAACCCTTCTCCTTTAGCCCAGCTTAGGACTGTTATGAGATCATGGGTAGAGTTTTCTCTTCGTTAAAATTAGCCTTCAGAAAATTATGTTTTGTTATCTATAGATCAAATTTTCTCTCTAAGCTTTGAATTCTGGATTATGGGATAATTTACCATTTTATAGTTTTTCCTAGACGTGGAATTGAGTTCAGAGGTAGTTAACAGTGAAAGACATCACACTAAAATTTGTATTATTTCTATAGAGTTTTAGTGAATTATGTTGTTCTACTTCTATTAGTGTTGTGAATAAGAAATTTGGTAGATCATCATCATCTTACAGGTATGTGAGATACCTTGCTATCCAATTTTCATGTTTGGTGCAACAACCCAAAGTAACTAAAAAGTGTAAAGTAATAAAGGATGTGGAAGCATCTTGGATTCCTATTTCTGTGGTCTCAAAAATGTCAATGATTACATGCAGCATCACATTAGGAACCCAAGTTATTGGGGGTATCCTGTGTGCCTGTATATAGAGGTAGACAAGGTGTCATACCAACTTCCTATAAAGAAGCAAAACTGGAAGCATTCTTGTGTCCAACTTGCATATGTAACATCCAGGCTTGTTACCATGATCATCGAAAATTATATGGGGAATATGCTTTCTATTTAATTCATTATTCTGGACATAACATACTTATAAAAAGCGATACTGTGTTACTTGCTCAATTTTCATGTTATGTAGATAGTTCTTGTGTTTCATAGGCTATCATAGTTAATTTGTGTGCATTCAAATGATCAAGTGGAGAAAGATATAACTTCAGGTTTTTGAGTACTGATGATTGCATTATTTGTAACTGTCTCGTGCAGTCTGGTTTTTGCCTGTAACTTTAATTTAAAAGTGGTGATAGGTTGTGCTTGTAGCGTGTGTGAATGTACTGAGGTTCATATTCTCTATCTTGATACTCCCTCCTTTTTTCATATTTTGGTTCTGTGTTAGTTGGTATGTTCTGGATTCTTAATTTGTCACTCATGAACCATTTTTGTCAGCATATTTGTTTGCTCACGGTTATTCACTTTATTAAATATATATTTGATCTCAAGTATGCTTCCTTTATACACTTTCTATTAATCTGATTTAAATCTTTGATATTTTACAGTCTCACTCTGTCCTTTGGCCCTCACTTTTGGCAGGTATCGTGTACAGAGTGATAAAAAAGTTGCTGTCTGTAGCATACATCCATCAGAGCAAGCCACACTGCAATGCCTAGGTTGTGTTAAGGCCAAAATTCCTCTTTCCAAGAGTTACCATTGCACCACAAAGTGTTTTTCAGATGCATGGCAGCATCATCGTGTCTTACATGATCGTGCTGCAAGTGCTCTTAATGAAAATGGAAATGAGGAGGAAGAGGTATTTGGGCGCTTTAATAGTACTGGGTCTGGGGCAATCAATTCCAGCTTATCTGGTTCTGCTTCAAGTGCTAGCTTGACAAATGGGTCTGCAACACCTTTGTATCCTGCTGCTGTCACACAAAGAAGTGGTGAAACATGGTTTGAAGTTGGACGATCTAAGACTTATACCCCTACTGCTGATGATGTTGGTCATGTCCTTAAGTTTGAGTGTGTTGTAGTTGATGCAGAGACAAAACTGCCTGTGGGACCTGTTAACACTATACTAACTTCACGAGTCATTCCCGCTCCTTCACCTATTCCACGCCGGCAGATACGTGTTGATGGAATGGGGCATTTAGACGTGGATAGCAGAATGACAACTTCAGGAACTTTTACTGTTCTATCCTACAATATATTGTCTGAAGCATATGTCTCTAATGATTTATACAATTACTGCCCTTCATGGGCGCTTTCTTGGCCATATCGCCGGCAAAATTTGTTACGAGAAATTGTTGGTTACCGTGCGGACATTATTTGTCTTCAGGAGGTACATGAACATGTTCTTGCTTCTGATTTTGGTTGAAGAAACTTGTTTTATTTACTTGGCACTTTAACTATATATTTTTATGAGATTGGTTTGGTGTTTATTAACTGGAGGGGAAGTTGGAGTTGCAGTTACTATAGAAACACTTGTTGAAGGCCCGTTAAGGACAGTAGATTAAATGGAGCTGCATTGAAAACCTATAGGAAAAATTCATTAAAGAGGATTTAGAGGTCTATTGTTTGTTGTCTTATAGCCATAGAACATCATGACATCATCTAATCCATGTAGATGTTCCACGTAATGGGAAAGGGCTTGGTTATTAATTAATTTTTGGTATTTAAATTAATTATTTATTTCACTTTATTGGCGTCATCTTTCGGGTTGAATTTGCTGTTTTTTTTTTTGGAAGATGTGATAATTGAATTGAGGACACTAAGTGTGTCTACATGTTGTAAATGATTAGGACGTTCTTGTGAATTATTAAGTAACAGTAAATATTACCATAATTTCCATGCATGTGGATGTGTTGTTTTCCCCCTTTGATTTTGGGGGGAGAAGGGGGGTTTCTAGTGAAAATTTAAGTCATAGTTCTTTATTTCTCTTCTGATCTTGATATCCTCATAGCCAACTTCGAAATTTATGATTTCAATAGCTTCTGTATTTGCTAATGGACAACCTTTTTTCACTCCAGGTTCAAAGCGATCATTATGATGAATTTTTTTCTCCAGAACTGGACAAACATGGATATTATGGTCTTTACAAGAGAAAAACAAATGAGGTTGTTGCAATATTCTGGTCCTTGTCATCATAAACTTTCAAAATATTTTATATGCTAAGCTCTTTTTGTGGGTTTACAGGTATACAGTAGCAACACAAATACAATTGATGGTTGTGCAACATTTTTCCGCAGAGACAGATTTTCACATGTGAAGAAATATGAGGTTGGGAATTGATTTTGCTTATGCTTGTTCAGTAATGTTTCTATACAAATTAGAATGATGTGCGCTTGCATGCAGGTTGAATTTAACAAGGCTGCACAATCTTTGACAGAGGCTACAATTCCAACCACTCAGAAGAAAAGTGCCTTGAATCGACTGGTTAAGGTGGCTTATTTTGTGAAAAATTACATTTCACTTTTTATGTTCAGAAAGAAAAAAATAATTGTCTCGTGTAATAGTATTACTTACCAAGTGTTCCTGGTATCAGGATAATGTTGCACTAATAGTGGTTCTAGAAGCAAAAGTTAATCAACCTTTTGACAATCCTGGGAAAAGACAGCTTCTTTGTGTGGTAAGCTCTTTCATGTACAATGATATGCATTTTTTATTTGATATTTTCTTTTATTGCTTATTCAATTGGTTTATTGTTCCCCAGTTTCCTGATTGTTACCACATTTAAGAATTTTTTATCTGGTGACCATTGTGTATAGTACGTGTCCTGGATGCTCTCCCTTCCTCGTCTATTATTACTATATAAATATTAGGCAACTACCATTTTTTTTACACGTCATTTGGTTAAGCATTGGGGTGATCCACTCTTTTACTTTTCTCTCCTCTTCTGCCTTTTTCCCCCATTGAGCAAAGCAAAGTATCTTACTCTGGTAATTGTAAAAGTTTCAAATAGAATAGATGAAGTTGATGGGTAATTTTCTTGAAACCAGAATTTTGATATTCCTCTATGATAGATATGCTATTTCTCCAGTGTACCTGTCCCCTTTAGATTTATCTTGAACTACTTTTTGTGGCAATTCTACTTATAACTCCTAACTCATATTTCTTGTGAACTTTAGGCAAATACACATGTAAATGTCCCCCAAGATTTAAAGGATGTGAAACTCTGGCAGGTAAATTATTTTCTGTAGTCTGTTAAGATTGTTTTGAACATTACTCTTTATAACTTTTTTCTCCTATTTTAGGTTCACACTCTCTTAAAAGGGTTGGAGAAAATAGCTGCAAGTGCAGACATTCCAATGTTGGTTTGTGGAGACTTTAATTCAGTTCCGGGAAGGTTTGATGACTAAATTTCTTTATAATTTTGTTTTATTTTATTTTTATTTTGGAAGGATATTTTATTTATAATGGTTAATCTGAATTTTGTTGCAGTGCACCTCATGCACTTCTTGCAATGGGGAAGGTAGATCCTTCACATCCTGATTTAGCAGTTGACCCACTTAACATTTTACGTCCTCACAGCAAGTTGGTTCATCAGTTACCACTGGTATTGTATTTATTGAACTGCATATTCAAAATGGTGATCGTTTGCCTATTTTAGTTCGGTTTTTGTATCATTTCACCTATTTAATATGTTGTTGGTAACATAAATTTAGGTCAGTGCATACTCATCTTTTGCGAGAACAGTTAGCCTTGGATATGATCAGCATAAAAGGAGACTGGATGGCGTAACAAATGAACCTTTATTCACAAATGTTACTAGAGATTTTATTGGCACTCTAGATTACATATTTTACACAGGTGAGGATGGTGTTTTATCATTTTGCTTAATCTAAAGTCTATATCATAGTCACATTTTTATGAAGTGATATGACTTGTGGTTTCAGCGGATTCTTTGGTTGTGGAGTCATTATTGGAGTTACTGGATGAGGAGAGTTTGAGGAAGGACACTGCACTTCCTTCACCTGAATGGTCCTCAGATCACATAGCTCTCTTAGCTGAGTTCCGTTGCTGCAAGAATAAATCTAGGCGTTGACGCTTAAGGTAGGTACCATCCCCCTGTACCCACTCCACAAAGGTGGAGCTTGTTTGATAAATTATTGTTGAAGAAGATTAATGTCATGAACTTTCTTTTGGTGCTTGGTTCCTTTAAAACTGTAAAGGCTGTCGAATCTCCTGTTTATTAGCAGAAGAAAAAGGCGATAGGGTTGTGTTAGAGAGTGAGGGTTGAGATGAAGGATGTAATGAATGAAAAAAATGAGAGGTGGTGGAACTGGGTAGTAATTTACAATTTTGAAATGATATTTGCTATGAGTGTCCCAAAATTCCCAACAAACCGTGTAGCACCCATGTAATGCTGCCCTGTATCTGATTCTTTAGAATGCTGTTTTAACATTGGCATTGGGGAATTTCTGATATAGGCTTTGAATTTGTATGTTCCCTTGTTGAACGTGTTAAAGATGATCTCATGAACAACTTGCTTATTATTCTGCAGCAACCCCACAGAGAAATGTTAACTGACATGAACACGGAAATTCTTATGATATTAGGAGCTACTCGTGTTCCCTGAGATTATTCACAGTAGTATGCTGGGGGGACATAATATAGTGTTAAACATGGTATAAAAGAATATTAAGTACTGATTGAACAAATTTGTTGTCCTTCCCTGTCTATTTCATATCCTGCTTCAGTATCACATTTGGTTAGAATTGGGGTGTATTGTTTGCATGCTTTTCAAGGATTGTTTAATTTTATTTATTGAGGATCACTTTCAATCCTTGTAGGTCAGTTTCAGAGATACATAAAGAAAAAAAGGCTCAAAGAAGCATTTGGTTGGTAAGTTTTTTGTAAAAATGGTAGATCATGCCTGTCTTTTCCAGGTATCCCCATGTGGGGGTCATTGCAATGATCTGCTATGTATCATCATGTCACCTTTATCATAGAAAAAATTATGATTTTCTGCCTTAATGACTTGTCTCTTTCTTCATCCCATCCCCAAATCACCTAATTTTTCTTTTCCCTTTAAAAGGGAGTTTTCTCATAGATGCCTATTGGGGCTCCATATATCTTATTACTAGTTATAGTAAAGAGCTAGTCTCCCCTTCCGACCTAGTTGCCGCCTCGGAGCCCTAACATATCTGTGCTGTTAATCTTCAAAACTTAGATAATTGTTTCTATTTAGCTCTGTCCGTGAGAAAGTTGACAAATTTGGTGTGGCGTAAATGATAATGATGTAGAATAGAATTCAACCGAGCTGCTTAACATGGGATGAGATCTGAACTCTTGCAATTATTATATTGGCAAAATAGGAAGAGGGCTTACAATTTCGTGATTGTGAGAAAGGGCATGATCAGTATTCCTGTATTACTCCAAAAATCAGTGACATTTTCATTTGTCATTACAGTCCGACAAAAATGAATATTGTGTTTTTGCAGAAAGTTTTGTTGGAGAATTATCTATTCGAGTACAACTTTTGACACCGTTGATCGATAAAATTATCGAGTTCACCCTCTCAAAATTCAAACAATTTTATGGATGTGCCTACATATTACTGTAGAACCCATTCAATGCTCGAATCAGAACTTCCATTAAATGAACCCATACCTCTCGTTATTTGCTTGTAAAGTATCTTAGTCAATGAAAAGTTTTACAGTTTTTTGAAGAATCGTTTTTCAATTAAAGGAAGCACGGAGTTGAGGTGTTTTTGAAAATGCTTAATTGAAGATATCTTAAAAGACATCGATGTTGTAAAAATGTCAGTTGTTTCTTGTTTCATTTTCCGATTGAAATGAAAGTATAAGCGGTGCTTTATGGTTAACATGCATAGTTCAGCACATACCTCTGATTAAAGCTTTTACAAATATTTATGCCGTGTATATTCCAATAAGAAAATTAGAAGTTCAATGCATGTTGGCAGGTTTAATTTACTAAAGGGATGTAATTTTTATTGAATCTACTGAAACAGGTAAATTTTTAAATTTTATGAAAATGGATAAATTGTATTTGCAAGCAGTTTAAACAAATATAAAAAAAGAAACGCACTTTTAATAATTTTTTTTTTAAATAATTAGAAAGAAAGATAAGAAATAGTAGAATACGTCTTTCAAAGCACGATCGGTTTATAATAGTTTTAAAATTTATCTATTTTGATAAATTTAATAAAAATTGCACTTTTAAATTAACCATTCCTTGATGCATTGCATACGTAGGAATCTAGATAGAAACTACCTTCTACAATAATAATTAGTTCATGAAACATTCCACTGAGACTGAATTTCGTAAAGAGAGCACATAACGTACACTAAATTTCGGGAGAGTTATTATTTTTCTTTACGTCCTTACTTTCGTTTCTTCCTCTCATAATATAAAAAATAATCAATGGACCCATAGCAATATATCCCTATCATAATATATGCGAAATATATTTTGAATTACCTATCCAAAACATTTAGATTACGTTATTTGAACTATAATTTAAAATGTAATTCAAAAAATATTTTAAATTGAGTAATTTAAAATATAGTTTAAAATTAAGTAATTTAAATAATTTGAAATATAATTTCAAATTAAGTGATTCAAAATAGAATTATTTAGATTATGTAAATCCTAGATATACTCTTCAAATTGAACACTTTAGTTGCTCTAGTTTGAGGTAAAGAACATCACAGATTAGGTTTTTATTATATGAAAAATTCAAACCACAAACTGAAAATCTAGTATTTATTGGAACTAAGAACTTCAAACTACAACTAAAATCGAAACAAACACTTTTATAATCAATGGTTTAGTGAGAACTATAATAGGCTCAACAGTCCGAATCATGATTCTTTTTTTGGGTGAATTAATAAGAAAATTACGTTGACACTAAATAATAATTATGTATGTATCACCTATAATTATGTGTATTTCATTATTTTTCTATAATAATAATAATAATAAATAAATAACTAAAAATAATCATAAAGTTATTCTAACAAAACAAATTATATTACTTTATATTCATTTTTACTATCTCTCATCCAATATAAATAACTTTACTTTTTCATTTTAATTTTCTTCCTTTAATTTCCTTTTTAGTTTCTCATTTTCACATTAGAGCATCCAAGCAAAAGATTTTCTCATCTTCCATTACACCATCCAAAGAAAGCATAAAGGGAAACATTCCACTGCATTTTCAAAATGTCAAATCAATCTAATAACTCGGACATAAGGTTTCTTAATACCCCAGTAGACAAATTTGTTACAACAAATTGGTAAACTAAAAAAATACCGCATGCAGAAAGAAATGGAAAAAAAATTGCGATTAAATTTCAAATTTCAAATTTTGTATGCCCTGATTATAAAAAGGACTGTTTTGATTACCACCACTCATTAGCTATGCACTCTAAAGCATTCCAAATAGGGAAACAATTGTAGCAAGTCTTCACGGCTTCGTTTCTGCAAGCGAATAAAGGAACTATTAGAAAAACCAGTCCATCTAAATAATAAAGGAATGCTACCAACATACTCTTTTATAGCTCCGATCTTCATTTTGTAATCTTCAATAATTCTAACCAACGGTGAAGTATATATTACGAATAGTGTGTTAAAGAGTATGTTACTAGCATTCCTTTTATCATAGATATATTCAAGTAGGACTTTGCCTTGATGCCAATACATCCATTCACGTCAAGGGTTGTAATTTTGTTGGAACAGGACTTTGAGAGTGCCTCCAGACATTTGTCAGTCACACCAACTATTCCAAACAAGCTACATATCACCTTTCAACAAATCAGTAAGAGAAGTAATTTTTGTAAAACACAGAAAGTATATTAGGTGACATTATATTACGAAAGGAGCAAATCTCAACTATATAATACAAATAATAGTTAAGATTAATTAAAAATTGAAGATGATTGTATGACTAAAATGTACTCTTCTTACCTCATATGCCATGATTTAGAGCAAACTTCATTAAGATAAAGCTAGTGACCCCAATCCCTAGTCTCAATTACCTTAAAAATGTTTGGCCACTCGATAAATATGGTATGCTGAACGAGTGTCTTATGCTCAAATGCGATGAAAGATGTATACCATCATTGCATGCCACAGGATTTAAACTTAACTACTCAAAATGTCATCATAACTTGCAAAATGAATGTCGTGTACAAGTGTTGCAAGTTACATGAAAACTTGTAACTTCTCTGAGAAGTTACAAGTTCATGAGAAGAATTTATGCTCATAATAATATGACAAGAACAAAAGAACTTCACAAGTCAAGAGTGCACCAGCCAGTACTGTATATATTCAAGTGCTACAAAATTCTCAAATTAATATACCTTAGAAACTGAAGAGAGGTGCAACCCTTTGCAATGGATATGACCCCTTCATCAGTCACACGTACGCACCTATCATGCTAAATTATAAATACAAGCACTTTACTTTAATATGACAGATAGATGTTCAGATTGAAGATTCATTTACCATGTCAGATTGAGGGATTCAAGGTTCTTGCACTGAGAAATACAGGAGAGTCCTTCATCTGAAAGATTCTGCAGCCAAGATTGTATCTATTAGTAGTCTGCATTAGATAGGTTTGCAGAGATAACTGCAGAAATTTATAAATACTTTTACCTGAGCACCACAAAGATCCAAAAACTTGAGACGTGATAGAAGGCATACGTTCTTGTAAGCTTCTTCTGTGAAACTGAATAATAGTAATGACATGAATTAATGAAATTCCAGGGCAATACAACTTGAATTTAGTGTCAAGTTTTGATGACAACCTTGAGAGTGCATAGAGATTCAAACTCTGAAGAAAAAGACATTTGTGCAATAAACTGTTCAAACCGTTATCTGTTAATTTGACGCACCTAAACATCAAATTATGAGACCAGCATCAGAAGATAGGTATAATTGACCCCAGTATTCATTTGCATCATCATAATCCTCCCACCCCAAACCATCACCTTGCTGATCCATTATCTGGGAAATGATATTTATAATCTCATAGCATGCAAGATCTTACAGAATCTGTTATAATTTAATGGCGATATACCTCGTCAGATTTATTGACTCTAGTTTTGGATAATTGTCAGCAACAAGTTGTACACCTTGGTCTGCAATATTCTGCAATTATCATAGAAAGTGCTTTGTTCAGACATCAGAGGATACAAGTACCAACTCTCAATAGACAATTTCCAATTTATCATAAACACAGAGTTGCACTAAGGCACTAAATACCATCTCTTATCTAGATAAAACAGAGAGTAAGGGTTTGTTCGGAAAAACCTTTTCATAAACACTAACAAAAGAAAAGTAAGAAGAAAAATGAAATAATATTCTTCAAAGGTTATAATTAGTTTATGCATCTTATATTAACTTCTAAAAAAATTTATTTTTAACCCATGCATAAGCTAATTTTATCTTTTAAGGAATACTATTTCAATTTTTTATTTTCTAATCATATCTTTTGGAAATTTTTATCCAGATAGACTCTAAAAGCACATTTAGTAATACTGTTAGTGGACATTGATAGTTGTACTTTACTCACAATAAGAGTTAGCTACCAAGTTATAGCCTACAGGCACTTTTTTAGAGGGCTGTATGCAAGTTATACATAATCCATTCTTTTTTTCTTTTCTCTATATTGAAGTGCATACACGGAGAAAGCATATATATTAACTACGCAGAGTATGTAGAAAAATTGACCCAACTTAGAACAGAATAATGGCCACGGAGTATATTACAAGTGCATAAGACCATAAAAAGATAAGTTGGATAATTGTTACACAAAAGTTTATCATGAAACATCTATCTTACCACTTTGGTTTACTATAATTTGCCTTGCCCTTTTTATACATTCTGTTGTTGACTGCATTGATAAATTTATTGAAGTTTTATAATATGTATCAAGTGTTCTCTTTCTATGCGCAATAGTGTCACCACTTTTATGCAGTTCAATGTTACTGTTATACGGATTTAAGGTTTTTATTCAAAATAACGGAAATATATCAAGTTATTAAATATATAAGTAATTTATTTAAATTTAGTTACTCTGTGGTGCAACTTATTTTAATTTCCTTTTCATAAATATTATTTTGATTTGTACTCGGATTTATGATGAAATTTAGTTTGGACTGTACTTCAAAATCAATTTTATTGAATTTATATTTTAAAAAATTCTTTCTTAAATAATCTAATTTAAAATTTTAAAAACAATCATCCACGAGTATCAAGGACTCCCCCAATATCAAATAATTCACGGCAATTTTTACGCAGGTATCGGGTTGGTAACAGGACCTATTTTTTAGACGATAATAGGTCTTTAAATATTCATTCATATTTACCCATATTTAATTTTTAATACTGGGGTACTTTGGTAATTATATAAATTATCAAATTACCATATATTTTTTTATTCTATCACGTGAATCAAATCACTACAAATATTTCCACTCAGTTCTCTTCTCTTTCCACTTTTTCCTGATATCCAAACAGGCTTACTTTTCATTCAATTTCTCTTCATTTCTTTTCTTTTTCACTTCCTAATCCAAAAAAAAGGCAATTTGACTTGGTTGGAAAGCACTAAATCAAGTTCTAAAGCTAGAGTTAAAAGGAAGGAAAGCATCAATTAAATGTACATACAGGCAATACACTAAATAATAACACTGAATAACTAATTACAAAATCAAGGCACCATGTACCTTACATCCACTTATGTTCAAGTCAACTATATGTTTGCAGTTCTTCACTAAATATTGCAGTCCTCTATCTGTTACCCTGCAATTCGTATTTCAGTACTAAGGGTAAGGATTAGCTTTTGAAGGCAAATAAAGATTATCAACTGCAAACATAAACATCAAACAGTAAGAAAAGTTTAAAGCACCTAACATTCCAGTAGATCGAAAAGCTTTTGAGCCGGGGGCAACAACTGGTTATTGCTTCAATTCCTGTATCCGATATTTTTTGGCAGCAATTCAGATTTAAAGACTCCAAGCTTTGAAGGGAATTCAAACACTAGAAATGCTTCAAAAATACTTGGTTAGAATCGCAGAAAGCATATATTCTTTATCAATAAATGTCTAATTAGCAAAGATAATATTCCAGCTTCTGCCAAAGTACAAACAATATGCAATCAGCTATTGGTAGCCAATTCACAATCCAGGACACTGGTTCCAGTTATATCTTAATGTTTTCTTTCTTAGATACAATAAATTCTTATTTCTTCAATCCATGATCTGCGTTCCCATTACTAGAATATAGCTGTAAGTTTATGCTATCTTCTTTCTGTTTATTGTTCAACAATTCACAACGACACGAGTTACATTTGGGACGTGTAGTGATATCTCAACTCAACGTGATATAATAACCAAAATTTTAAAAGAAAAATAAATACTAAAACTAACTAAACCATATCAGTTTCATCATTCATGCTCATGGATCAAATTTTAATTTTATCAAGCTGGATGCAAAATTGAATTTTCCACATCCTAAGATATTAGCAACTGTTCGAAGCAAAATTCTGTATTGCGAAGTTAGAAAATATAAGCATACAGGCATATTTTGCAAATTGATTGGTGGACACTCTGCACTCTAGACACTTTTCGCTTCCTATCATATAAAATCACCAAACATACCCACACTTTTCTCTCTTTCTCTCTTAGTTGAGGTTTCACACTAATCAGGTTTGTTGCACACAACAGAGTAACAAATTTATATGACAATATTTCAGTTAAACCAGCAAGATACTTCCATCCTTAACTTACAAACGTAGAACTTATACAAAAAAGTATAAAATAGTGAAAAAAAAAAAAAAATCATATTACCTTATCCTTAAGAAGAAAGAAACCCGTGTCTTCAACATCTCTCGCAAACTCAAGGTTAATGTGCTTCACATTGCGATATCTTGGCTACAAGAACGCATCAAATTCCCCCCCAAAATAACCACAAAATGTTAAACAAAAGCCATAAAATAACAAAAAAAATTTTAAAACTGTAAAGCCCTCCATTTTTATTTTCTTTTGGTGAATCAGTATCCCTAAAATTCATATCAAGAACTTACATCACCTAACACACGTTTTTTCATACATACGGATCAAGGATCAACATGTTTAATAGAAAAGGTTACTTTCAGACAATCAAGACACCTTAACAAATTCTTGGACTCACTTGATACCCATTATTTTGGCCTTCCTCCTCTCGTTTACTTACAATTACAAAAGTTTAATTTTTCCAGTGACCAGATTACCCTCAAAGCATGTTATCAAGCAGGTATTTCGGTATCAAAAAATATCCCTTTTCTTTATTATTATTATACAGTTAACACACTACACCATTTAGGTAATTGAACAAGAAAACAATAAAATTCGTCAAACCAAATCAAACATAAGTTAAATAAATCCCAAAAAAAAAAAAAAAGACTAACCAAAGAAAGAGCAGCTATAAGGCGATTCCCCGCATTCTTCAACTCCCGCAAATTGAGATACTGATTACAACCCAGAATCAAATAAAGATTAATTCCAAGAAAAGAAAATATAATTTGATGAAAAATGAGAAGAGCTTAGGATTAGATACCTCCCAGAGGGGTTGACAAGAGAGAAGGGTTCGTTGAAGTGAAGGCGATACGAGAAGGAGCGAAACGAGGTCTTTGTGAGAAAGAGGTAATGTGCAGCAGACGAGTTTGAAAACCTTTGGCACTATTTCTCTGCACCAAATATCCTCCTTTGATTCTGCCTCTGCGCCATGTTCCTCCATTTGCGTAAACCCAAGTTTCTGATTCTGGATTTTGAAATTCGAAACGTTTCGTTTATAATGCACAAACGAAACGATGCTTTGGAATATAAATACACCAACGGAGATGGAACCTAACGCGCTTAGTTTAATCCTTTGTACTAGAAATAAATTCTAAATTTATTGTTTTACTACAGAGATTTTATTAATTCTTTTTATCTTGTAATTTAACTTTCTTTTGTTTTCTGTCTTCGTACAAAATATTCAAAATTTTCTTTTATGTTTCAAAATTTTTCTTGTATTTCCCGCTGTCTAAATTTATTAAGAATTTTTGAATTGCTGAGGTGATGTCGTGTACTACATAAAAAGTTATAGAGATTAAAGATGAACAAATTATATTAAAAATGAAAAAAAAATTGCAGGAAAAAAAACATGAGGAAGATATTACACAAAAAAAAAATAGAAAAAGATATAATTCAAAAATAAAAAATACACAGATTAAAAAGGTTGACGTATTTGGAACCAAGAAAAGTAATTAAAACTTTTATATAATGTATAATGTATAGGTGAACAAAATTATTTTATGAAAATATTACGAAAACACTGTAAATTTAAAAACAAATTATAATATTGTAAATTCGTCTAGTTTTAGAGCTCTTGAAAAATCTTCTTTGTAATTTACATTTATAGTGATGCTTGTGTCTTTATTTTCCCTGTTTGTGACCAATATTTTAAGACCTTTTCTTGAGGTAAATATATTACTATTTTAAGGTAAATACTATCCATTTTTGTATCTTAATAGAGTTGATTAATTATATTTTTATGTGCTTTAATAAAATTATCGATATAAAATGGAGTTATTTAAAAACAGCAAAAATAAGTTTAAGAAAATAGGAAAAAATAATTTAACTTCAGATTAACTGTTACTCTACTTCAAATTTCTTAATGGAATGACGTGTTTGGTAAATATTTAAGTAATTATACTATAAAGTAATATAATACATTATGTTTTTACACATATTTTATATTATTGAGATTTATATAAAAAAGGATTACTGAGATAAGACAATAATCATAATATAGTTATTTAATAATTTTAAAGGATTAATGAGATCAAACAATGATCTCACAGAACGGTTAATTTAATTAAATATGGACGACTCTTCAAAAACATTGAAAGCATAGGAATTTATGTCGACTAATTATGGATATAAAATCGACTGATTGTAGTTAATATATGCTTGATTTTGAAAATGCTTCGATAACAACTTATACTTTTAATGAAAAAAAAACACATCCATGATAATAAAAACTTGATTTTGAAAAACTTTGCTTTGATAAACTCTTCACATATAAATAGTTCGATGGATAAGTGTTTGTATTAAATAACACTGTCTTTGCAATTTTTATATTTATCTTAAGCTTAACTTAGGACTGGTTTGATAATTAATAATGCTTTTTTCACTTTATATTATTTTAATAATAAATTCAATGACTCAATAAGATTGGAAATCCAAACAAGAAAATTTTAAAAATAATACTAACCGATTAAATTGATCAATTCAGATAAAAACGTGCTTCAAACCCAATCCGATCTGTGTTCATCGTTGTGGTAAATGAGTTTTAATTAATGTCTATAAATTACTCTTCCTATTTAGTCCATTTTTATTTTGCCTATAACAAAACCCATGGTGAAATTTTAATGGTTTATCTCCTAATTTACACACAGAAGATCAATTTTAGATACTAATCTCCGAGTCATATAAAGATAAACAAATGCCCAGATCCTTAATCTAATTAAGGTTATGACACATAACATAAATTTAAAAGGAGATTAAAAAGAAAATATAGTGTACTATTTTAATTGATGTAAAAACAGTTCCTATTCCAAACAAGATATTTGGGTGGATAGATGATAAAACGAGATAAGAAAGAAATAAGAGGCTATATGAAACACGATGACAACTTCCTTACTCGCCAAACCTAATTAGATCTCGAAAGTTAGGTAAAGTTATTTCACAATTTGGAAAAATATATAATTTTTACGAACTTACAAAATCAGTATATACCAATATTAGAAGATGCAGTATACAACCATTAAACTAACCACAACTTTAAGGGTAAGTTAGTTTTCAAGAAGAATTCCTAGTTAGTGACTGTGTACTAACTGATAGGGTAGAAGGTTACAGTAAGTCGCAGAGAAATTAAATGAATGGACCCTTTTAGTAAGGGAAGACAAAATTAGGTAATTAAACGCAGAACCGTTCAGTTGATAGAATAATGAAATCAATAATATGTGCATGCTAATTAGGGATAACTCCTGACTTAGACTGTCAAAGGCTGAGGACCTAACAAAAAAATACATAACACAGCAGTACCCACCATTTAAACTCAGTAATATCTGTCCTTTCGTCCCCATCCAATCTGTTTACACCCTCTCCCTCTTCTACAGTACAGACTCAAACAAGTCATCCAGTCAGAAATTTTTGGGTTGCTTACAGATTCTTTCTTCTCCATATGCAGCCTTTTCCCACCTCATTTGCCTAACCAGCAAAACCAAGCCCATGGTAAATCTTTCCTATGATAAAAGATTCATGCAGTAAGGAATGCATGGATGCAGGCAAACCATGGTTGAGAAGATACAGCTTTTCACCATTAAAGTCTGAAATTTATATACAATCAACGTGAGAATGAATTAGTGATGTGACACTAATCTAATCCCAAGCACTTGTCACACCTTGACCATACCCACCACCATAATTGCCATATCCCCCAGCAGCTCCACCACCAGTTCCACCGCCATAGTAATCTGTTGATTTATTAAATGAGCCCTCTCTCCTAAAATCACGACCACCAAAACGGGATCCCCCTGACCTCCTATTTCTGTTGCCACCACTATAAGCAGCCCTTGCCGCATAACGGGTGAGCCAGGCAGGAACTTCTTGATTTGCCTCTTGCATCAGATCAGCCAATGGTTTAGCCAAGGATAAATTACTTTCATTGAAAAAAGCCGTTGCTAATCCCATTTTACCAGCTCGCCCCGTTCTTCCTATTCGGTGCACGTAATCATCAATGTCATTGGGAAGATCAAAATTTACCACATGTGCTACCCGAGGGATGTCCAGACCACGTGCTGCAACATCCGTTGCCACAAGAATTGGTGTGTTTCCAGTCTTAAACGACCTCAATGCTAGTTCTCTTTCCTGCATACAAAACCATTACATAGTACACATTTGTTTTCAGAAAGAATTAAAATTACTACGACATTAAGATAAATTTTAAGGGATTCAACTAGAAGTTCCTACAATTCATTAATCATAGAAGAAGTAAGCACAACAATATCATGATTGCCGACAACTTGGAGGAAAAAACTTTGTACCCAAACAAACAAAAGGGTAATTTGAAACTTCAAAAGCATAAACTATTGGTTCTTCTGGAAAGAGGACATTATAAGTACTAGAAAATTTTTGAAGTGCCATTGAAATTATGATAGCGTGATTTTCTCCCGTTTTAAATTTAAAATTGAATGAAGATTTACTTAGCAATTGCAATATAAAAAAATATAAATTAAAGTTGTTCCTTCAAAGTAGGAATTGGGTAAAATATAGCTTTCGTGGTTAATTTGAGACCCTCCTTTCAATTATTGTAAAAATAAAATAATATATTTTTGTTTGAAGAGAAAAATTAGAGAGCCATCATATCATTTGTGCTTTTACACCACAAGATGGAGAAACTTGTGAAAGAAAAGTATTAGGAAGATGCGGAGAGGTTAGTATAAGGCATTCCATAAGAGGAAAAGATTTTCTTAGGCGGGGATATGTACGTTACTTACAACAGTGGAGGTTAAGGTCACAAATTGATTTCTTTTAGGTAAAAAGTGTTAAAAGGATTTGTAAGGATTGTAGGGATATTATGGGAGATAAACATTTGATTCTTGATGTTAATTCAAAAAGGCGTAAACAAAAATATCAACAATTTTCAAATCAAAAAATCAAGTGATGGCGACTAAAGGGAGATAAACATTTGAATTTTAATAAGAAATCATTGAAGAAAGGCAATTTGGAATTGCATGTTAACGTTAACCTCATCTGAGAAGATATGTCTAAAAGCAGTCAAAGGAGAATCAAAATGTTTCAGACCAACAGATAAGGAATCTCTGGTTGAGTGAAAGTGTTCAACAAAACAGGGTACATCAAATCATATATGAGTGCAATAATGCCAAGAATTGGGCAGGATATCATAATGTCAGAAATGAGATGAGAAATTGAGAATGAAACACGCTATAAAGCTTTTGAAGTGTTCTAAAATGATTTTGGGATGAAAAGGGAGAATGTACTATGCATAAGCTGGCCAAAAACAGAGAAAGGAAAACAAGAGGTTTGGATCAATTACGATGTATTGAGATGAAAAAGGGAAAGTTATGATCACAGATCAATATATCAAAGAGAGATGAGAAATACTTTTGTAATTTTTTCATAGATGGACAAGAATCGGCATGTAATATGGAAGAACAAGAGATCAAAGAAGATGGGAAAAACATTGGCTTCCTCCACAAAATTCAGACAGAAGAGTGAAAAGACACCCTTAGAGATAGTGTTAACGCAATTGGCCTAAATGGTATCCCTATTGAGGTTTGGAAATGAGTAAGAGAACAAGGTACCATTGGCATACTACTGTGCTATTTAATGAGATTTTTGAGATTTAAGAAAATGTTAAATGGAGGAAGGCACTTTGTTTCCTGTATGTAAGAGAAAAACAGATGTTCAAAAGTATGTTAGCTACAGAAGTATAAAACTCATGAGTCACACTATGAAATTGTGGGAAAAAGTGATTGAGCATAGATCAAGGGGGCAAACGAGGTAGAGAATTGATTAGATTTTATGCCAGGAAGGCATACAACAAAAGTCATTTCTCTTTTACGGGGGTTGGTAGTAAAGCAAAGCAAGGTCACATATGCTTTTTATTTATTGACTTGGAAAATGAGTATGATTGAGTGCCATGAGAAGGATGGTGGAAGACTCTGAAAAACAAAGGTGTTTGCATGCCTTACATCCACTCTATACAAGACATGTACAAGGGGGTAACTTATTAGTGTGAGAACTCCAATAGGCAAGAATAAGGACTTTCTATGAAGATTAGATTACATCAAGGTTTGGCCTTAAGTGCTTAATTGTTTAATCTAGTCTTGGATGTGCTTAGTAGGGACATCCAAAGATTTTCCCTAATTTCATGTTTTTTGCAAATGATATATCTATGATTGAAGAATCAAGGGAAACAATAAACTTCAAATTGAGCTTTGGAGGAAAAAAAAAATTAACTTCCGTAGACAGTATATGCATTGCAATTTTAGCAAGTGGAAAGATAAATTTTGACTTGGAAGTAAATATGAAAGAAAATGCAATACCAAAATTTTTTATGTTTAAATAAAATATATTGGATCAATAACACAAATTGATGACAGAGTTAATGAGAATATCACCACAATAATACAAGGATGGTTAAAATGGATTTTGTTGTTGTGTTTGTAGAAAAATTAGATACATGATGTCAATCCTCTTTCTATGGTGATAGGTATTAAAATGGAGTCTTGGGACAGGAAGTCTTAAATTTGATCCTGTATTTTTCTTTTTGATAAAAAATTGAGCTGCTCATATCTTATAACACCTTTAGTCACATCCGGAAATGTAGAACTTCATATCACAGGTTAAACTCTCGTTAATACATCTATTTGGACTAAACCAATTCAATCCCCTGGTCACTACTAAAGAAAAAAGTAACATAAAATAAACAATGTGACATAAAATGAACAAAGAAAAAAAAAAGGCAATTTCAACGTAATCAAAATGTTGGCATGCTTTACACTTTATACATCACTCAATTACGAAAACAGACTCACTTGTTGTGTTCTATCACCATGAATGCTAGCTGCAGGAAATCCATTAACACACAAGCAGTGTTCCAATGCATCAGCTCCTTTCTTTGTTTCCACAAAAACTAATGTCAGACCTTGCTGCAAAAATCAACCCAAAAATCCTTTATGAATATGATAAATTAGCAACTCAGATTTACCTACTCTTCTGGAAAACAGTTGTTTCAGTGCAGCACAAATTTTGAAAAATAGTGAATTTCACCAACAAAAAAATAACGAATCATGACATACACAAATACAAGGCTGAAGAGCAGCAATATGCACAAGTGAGAACAAATTTACCTTGCCACAAATTCCATTTTCCCTCTGAGCATGAAGAAGATCCATGAGATGGCTTCTCTTGTCTGACTCAAGCACATATTCTACTCTTTGAGCGATTAGATCGGTACTTGAACCAACCCTTCCAACAGCCAGAAACACATAACTTGAAAGAAAATCCGATGCAAGTCTCTGCATTCAAATGAAAGTTGCAAAATGTGCTATCTCAAACCCACATTTTCAAAACTCTTACAAACATTGTTCTACCGTGTAGCTAAGAGAAAATTACATCTACCTGATTGCTACATGGTTGTCAACAACTCAAGCTTGTTTTATTTTTTCTATCATACATACAAGGCATCATCTTCATCACAAAGTATTAGTAAGCAAAACTTACGTATGTTGATGACAATTGACAAAGAGAAAACATCACCCTCAATTCACAAAAATTATATCACCGCCAATTATTCAACTAAACTACTGATGCAACCACCATACTAGCTCTACGAATAATATGTCGACGAGTACCAAACCAAACAGTGTCACTGTATGGTTCTGCCAAACAAATGCAGTTTGGTTATAGACATCAACACTTCCACCTTACCAAATCTAGTTCCACTTACAATGTTATAAATTTTAAAACTGAATGGTTAGAGAAACACAAGGGTCTACATAACAGACACAGTTGCCAACCACTGCCTTTTCTCGTTTAAAATTATATATACCCCAACAGTAAAAAAACGAAAAGAAATACCAGAAAAATGTTACTTTGCAGTAAATGAATTTGTTATCTTCATTAAACCTCCGTAGAGGGGAAACAAATAGTGGAAGAGAAAAGAAAAGAGAAATGAGTTAAAAGATATGTCGTTTGGATGGAAAGAAATAGATGAGAAACATTTATTTTATAGCTCACAGCATAATCAACTGCGTTACGTGCCAATAATGTGGGACCAACCTGCCCCTCTCCCTCTCTTCCCCTCCTTTCCTTCCTCCCTCGCCCACTTTCAGAATTACAAACAAACCCTAAAGAAAAGGTGTTTCCAGCTTTAAGAAAAAGATGAGAGATTCAACTTCCCCCAAACTATTTTCACTTCACAAAGGCACAGCACTAGAGAGCTTTTTTTTGGGGGAGGAGGGTGGAGTTCTTAATGCAAAAACATAATTAAGTTATAAATATAAGTGCGAGTCACAAGATACCTGTATCTCTTTGGGAAATGTGGCACTAAACAGCAGTGTCTGTCTAATGCCCGGAGGAGGCATGTCCATTTGTTCAACTATCTTTCTTATTTGAGGCTCAAAACCCATGTCCAGCATCCGATCTGCCTCGTCAAGCGCCAAATACCTTATCATCTGCAGCGACACCCGAGCCCTCTCAAGCAAATCCACCAATCTCCCTGGAGTAGCCACCAGAATATCAACTCCTCTCTCAAGCTCCCGTAGCTGAACAATACAACACAATATTAGTAGTGAATTTTCTCATCAACTGCTCGTGATACTTACATTAGAGGAACCAAGCCCAATTATTTAAACACAACTATGTCCTCGCCAGAAATTAAAAAAAAAAAGGTATGTTTTCTGTTTAACAAGTTATATTCCTCATTAAAAAGGAAAAAAAAAACTACGTTTTTTTTTCTGTTTAACAAGTTATGTTCTTCATTAAAAAAGAAAAATCAACACACATAAATATTGAATGCATCAACCTAAACCCCAATGTTAGGAAGTGATGATAAATAAAACAATCAAAACAAAGTATATAGAAGCAGGACATAAGGCTAAAATAAGCCACTGACTTAAACAACATCCATGGGTGAAAATAACCTGTTGGGTGATAGGAGCTCCTCCATAAGCAACCACCACTTTGACACCTGTTTGGTATGAAAACTTTTTGGCCTCATCATGTATCTGCAAGATAAGGACATTTTGGATTTTGAGCACATAGATAGACCGATATACATAATAAGGCAGTATAAACCAGAATCTAAAATCGGAATAGCACCTGACATGAAAGTTCCCGTGTAGGGGAGAGGATAAGTGCCAACGGAAAAGCAGTTCTAGCCACACGTGGCCTTTGAACATATTGCTCCCTCATGATTCCACTTATAATAGGGAAGCAAAAGGCAGCTGTCTTTCCTGACCCGGTCTGAGCACAGGCCATCAAATCTCGCCCAGAAAGGGAAATTGGAATGGCATACCTCTGAACCGGGGTTGGTTTCACATACTTACATCTCTGTATATTATGATTCAATGCCTCACCCAAATCTATTTCGGCAAATGTATTCACAGGCGGGGGCACATTCTCCCCACTAGTCTCCACAGGGATATCATCATAAGCATCAAAGTTAATCCCAGTGTTCTCTTGCTCACCCAAAGATTGATCATCAGCATCTTCATTCTCAAAAGGGTTCACCTCACGCCTCCCACGGTCCCTCCCCGACCCTCTACCATTCCAGCCACCACCAGCCTGATAACCAGAACTATATCCTTGTTGCCGCCCTTGATCAGCTTTATAGTAACCACCACCCTGATGAGGAGCTACACCACCAGGATTCACCCGGTCATTCACCGGCAAAGGAGCCGGCGTGTATGACGCAGCAGGAACCTCCGACGACAATGACCTGTTGCGAAGATGCGGAGGCACATAAGCACCTCGGGGAGGGAGAGCCGAGGAATTGCCATTGCCAGAACCAATGGCTGAGTTGTCAGCAGAATCCGCCCACGAAGTTCTCATAGTTGCAGAAATCGCGACTTTGCTCTTGTAACAAGCAAATGCAGAACAGAACAAAACGAAAAAAAAAACAACAAAACACAAAACTACGCTTCCCAATCCACGATCCTCTTATGCACGCTTTGTCACACAACCACGATCAGCTACACAAAAAACGAAAAGAAATATCAAATCTCACAAGAACTACAACAACTGCAACAAAAACCGAGATCGCAGCAAGAAAAACTCAAATTAAAAAGTCAAAATCAAAGAATCTCAAATTGCGAACACGAAATCCAGCGAAGCAAACCAACAAATTCTCAAATAATTATCCAAAAACCGAACAGCTTTCAAATAAAAAAAAAAAAAAACTCCTAAAATTAAAAAAAAAATACCAATCCGCAAGCAAACAGATCGAGAAGAAAATCGAGAGCACGCGATTTCTGAAAACAATGAGCGAATCGATATCGAGAGAAAATAAGAAGAAGAAGAAGAGAACCTGAACAAATGAGGGAAGAAAGGAAGTTAGATTGAGATTTTGTGTGTTTGGACGAACACCTTGGCGAGGATATCGGTGAAAGGAAAGGAGATTTTTCTCGGCGTTTTCCGAGTTGAATCAAAAATTTTCCTAATTTTCTCTTCACGTTTTCTACGCTGCTTGCCAAACACAAAACTTTTGTGCGCTGAAAATGAGACGAAGGTAAAAATATCTAAATGAAAGAAAGAAAGAAATCCTCCGGAAATAAGCGTTTGCGTGTGAATATTCTATTCTATTATAATTGTGACTCTAACTTCTGCTCTTTTTTCTCTCACTTTCCTATCCGTTGATCTCTTCATGACTTATTTTTACTTCTTTTCTTATCGAGAATATAACCAAAATTAGTTTTTTAAATATAAATGTAAGTCAGGTTTATTATATATTTAAATTTCTATTTTTTTAAAATCTTGATTATTATTATTATTCAGAGTTTTTGGAAATATTTAAATGAAGAAATAAATGTATTTATTACAAAATTTTATGAATATATCTAAAAGAGAAAATAGAATTTAAATAACTCCTTTCAGTTAAAATTTTATATATTTAGATTTTAAATTTGGTATAAAATATTCGCCAATTACTATCCAGAATGTATTGACATATTTCAGGATAGACTGAATTGAGATTTAAAAAAATAATAATGACACTTGTATATATATTTATGATATTCATATTAAAACTGTTATAAAAGAATAATATAATTTTGTTATATTCAGTTAAATTATAATTTTTTATGATATATAGAAAATTTTCTACCGTTTAGAAATGTACAACTTTTAATAACTTATTGATTTTATGGACTTCATGTAATTTTTTCCAGCAAACAATATAAATATTAATTTATTATTCCAATTAAACATTTAAAGTTATTCTATCGTCTTTATATGAACGTCGTTCTTTGGTAAAGAATTTAAAACTATTATTTTTCATAATAGTTTTAAATTCTTTATATTTTTAAATTCATATTTTAGTATTTCTAGTTTGGGTTAAATTAGATTTTGGCTTATTCGAAATTATATGAGTCTAAATAAGTTCCGTTTAATAAGTTTCATTTAATTTGATGTTGAATTGACATAACTTATTTTGATATGATCCTTTATCTCAATTTCTATATATAGTATAGGCCCAATTGAACTTGGTATAGACTGACCTGATTTATCTCAGTTTTATCTATGCTTAACTTGACATGAACTTAATCAAACAACATTAAGTCAAGCCTAGCCCAACTCGATTGAACATTATTTTATTCTAACTTGACTTGACTAAGGCCAAGTCAAAACGACCCTACTCGACTTGTACTAGGATCGGATTGACTCGACTTAGGCTTGACTTAACTTGATATTGATCAGATTAGGCTCGACTTAATTTCCATCAAACTACGACTCACCTGAACCAAACCAATCTCAATTGAACGTGAATCAACTCCGATACAAATGAATGTGGACCTACCCCAACTTGACTTAATGTTGACTTGGCTCAACTTTGATTCATACATATTTGGCTTAACTTGAGCTCAAACCGACTTTACTCAAGTTAGACCTGGACTAACTCAACTATATATGGATTCTAATTAACTCAGCTTGACTTTGACTAAAGTCAACTCAACTTGGCCTAGGTTGAGACTGACTCAACTCAACCTAGACTCTGGTCAATTTAACTCTAACCCAGTTACCTTGTCCTAACCAAGTATTCTCTTATTAAAATATAATCTAATTTAATATTTCATAAATTGAAGATAATGTCGTTTGGTGTAAATTAAGAACAAATTTATAAGTATCAAATGAAAAAAAAAGTCTTAAAGAACTTTGAAAATCAGAATCTACTATAAATATTATCAATGTTAATATTTTTAAAGTTTTAACAATTATTTAATATTTAAATATTTATTTAAATTTAGTTATAATAGAAATTTTTTATTCAAATAATTAAACTTCACTAAATTTAAATTATTTTATTCACATAATTGAAAAATAAAACAAGTTAAATTAAAACCAACTCAAATTCAATATATTTAATTTTTTTAGAAATTGTAAAAAATTCTATCCAACACAAATAAGCCCGTATACTATTTACATTACGCATATAAACCCAACACTACATCAAATAAAGTAAAAGTAAAGATTAAGCGTAATATAAATTTAATTATAATTTTTGAATCGTTGGATGGACGAATAAAAGTCCTCAGACACCACTTATCATATTAAATATTAGCCTTATGTGATAGAATGATATAAAACACTCTCGCATCAAGACATCTGTCTATACTTTTAAAAATATTACAAATTTGTAATAGTATAAAACTTAAAAAAAAAAAGTTTATGTTTTAATATCTATTTCTTCTGACTTCAAACTCGTCTTGAATATCTTGTTTTTTTTTTTCATTATTTATGCCTTAAGTTTGTGTTTTATATATATATATATATATATAAAAGGTCCGAAGGAATGCGATTGAACAAATAAACAATTTGTGTTATATATAGTGGTTACATCATTATTTAACGACATATATTATAAGAGTTAAAAAAAATTGCTAAAAAAATTGTTTAGGAAGAAATACTAAAATTTTAAATATTAATAAATCAAAAATTGTTTTACTAAATAAAAATTTATTTAAATTTGAAAAATATAGCAATAATATTTGCAGAACAATAAGATTTATCAGAATATAAAAATAGTTTTTATTTGGATTTTGAAGATAATAGTATTCTCGTAATAATAATAATTAATAAAAAATAATTTTATGATACTAGCAATTCTTATAATTTAAATAAATTATCTTTATTTTAAAATTAATTTTACAAATAATAATAATTTAAATTATGTAAAATATTAAAAAGTGGATTGTATTTTCTTAAGTAGTGGATAAAGTATACGTAAAAAATAAGAGAGAACATATTAAAGTCGGTCAACAGAGAGATGGAATTTTATTTTTTGAGAATAAGTATTCAATTTATAATATGAAATTATATTTTTATTTTAGAGAATTTTGAATTTTATTTCTATTTACATCTCGGCTAAAAGTTTAATTCAGCACTATTTATCATCCTTTTAGCTTTGCCTATATATTTACTTAATTCTTAAATACTTAATACAATTACTCCAAGTGAGAGATATAATACGTCATATTCAAAAGTCAAAATCAATTTTGATATACATCAACTAGTAATGGAATCGAATTTCGTATTTGTTTTTTTTATATTCATATTTTAATTTTTATATTCTTATTTTCTTTGACAAACTTTTTATTTTCTTGATTAAAAAACACTAGAGTAGTTATGAAAAATTGAAAGGAATTTTTAAGTAATAAAATTTAAAATATTTTATAACTATATTTATTTATATATATAATTATAATTTTACTTTTTATTTTAGACTTTATTTAAATTGAGGAGTAACAAGTATAGAAAAGGAATCTAAACTCTTATCTCCAATTCTCTTGCGATTCTAATAGTGCCAGCTAGCCTCTAAGAATATGAAGTGATTTATTTCCCTGGGATAAACTTCTTATTTATTTTTTATTTCATTATTATTTTTTTTATTATCTTTTAGCAAACAACTTTTTAAAGACAAATTGTTACTGCTACAGAGTCATTATGAAAATCATTATCCACCATTGTCAATAATAATGTTATTTTTTTAATTAAATATAAGTTTAATTAGATTCCAATTGTTTAATAATTTTGAATACTTTTAATTAAGTTTTTTATTAATTTTTTTTGGTATATTAAGTACTAAAACTTTTTATACTTTTGAACTGAGTTCCTATTATTTAAATTTTTTGGTAATTGGATAACGTGATTATTATCTTGTACTGTTGTTTTATTTGGTTTAAAATAATAAAAAAATAACTTTTTTGGATGAGATTAAAAAGGAAATATAAAAAAATAACATATTGGATGAGAGTAAAAAGTGAGAGAAAAACACAAACAAAAACTTAAATATGATGTTATGTAAAAAGTTGGAATTGAGAGTGAATGTCATGGAAAATAAATAACCAACTTGATTATATATTTGCCCTAATTATTATTATTGTGTAATTATCGTTACGTTGTTGAACTCTACATTTGTATGATACTATCTCAACACCGTATTTAGATTTTTATTCTCGTTTATTCTTATCTAATAATAAAAATCACATATTGTGTTAATAAAAATTACTTCATTTAATATCAACACAAAATAAATGGGAAAATAACTAAATAAGATAAAAAGATAAGATAATATTTACAATATCCAATTAACAAAAATTGGTGACTGAGATTCAATTAAAACGTATAAAACATTTTATATCAAGAAAATTTATTATAGACTTCATTGAAAATGTTTAAATTTATCATAAATTTATAACTTAACCTTAAATATATTTATAACTTAGCTAAACATTTAAGTGAGACATAAAAAAAAAATTATGTGATCATTCCAATCCCATTTTTGTCAAAAAGTTTTAACAGTCAAGGAACTCAGAGACAAAATATCATAATAATTTTATATGACATCACATTGAAAGTTTACATTAGTCCACCGTGTTGCATCCATCATATAGGTGGTGAAGATCCATTTTCATAATATATATATATATATATATATATATATATATATATATATATATATATATATATATATATATATATTTACATACTAAAAATGTACGAAACTTTTTTCTTTTTTCGGGAGAATAAAAAACTCAATGATATGAATGAATGTAATTAATTGGTTGGTGTCATTTTCTTCTAAGACACAATGTCTCCAAAAGAGAAAGTGGTTACTTTCTCATTAAGTAACTATTTAAAAGTATAGGATTAAGGTTTCATAATATTTTTCTTTTTCTTTACAATAAAAATTTGTATGAAGATAAATTTTGTGTTGACAAAATAGAAAAGAAAGAAGAAAAATATGGTATTAGGGAATAGGTTTATTCCAAGTGTAATGAAACTGTGTAGATAACTTACCAGGGATGTTCAAAGAAAAAAAATATTTTAAATTTTTTGGTTGACTACAATTCACAAAAAAAAATATTTCAATTAACTGCACTGTTGAAATTTTGTTGAAAATTAAAAAATATAATTTTTTATTTTGCAGCAGACGAGGAAGTAGATAAATAACCAGTTTCTTTTTAATACTTTTTGTTTATCTCTTTAACTAAATCCTCAAAGTATTGATTAACTTTTGCTAACTATAATATTAAAAGCCTATTTAATATTATATATATCATAAAAAAGTTTTTTGTCACGATCATAAAATGAGAGCTAAATATTTGGTTTGACATACTCCTTTAATCCATAAACTAAATTTAGTAAAATTAGTTTAAAAATAGCTGAAAGATGAAAAAGTAGTTAAAATATTGGATATTGGAACTTATGGGAGCAAATGCCATATTCCATATTTTTTTATTTTTTTATACAAATTACATCAACATATTCTCATACAAAATATTTTGTATTTTTATCTTTTTCAGATAAGTTACGTATCTATATTAAAATTTATTATAAATAATATTATTTGTATAATCTTATATTTTTTTATAATCCCGAAAATAAGTTACTTAAATATCTTTATTTTTCCAACTCTAATTAAAAAACATCAGTTGACCCTTAATAGTAAATATTATTTTTAATTATAGATTTTTATTCGTTTTTAGATCTCAACTATAAACCATTTTAAAAAAATCACTTTTTTGAGAAGGTAACAATTTTCAATTTAACACACTAAAAATTGTATTACTGAATCATTTACTAGATTAATTATTTTACACTGATATAATTTGTCAAAGCTATAAGTTAAAACTTAAAATATATAACATATTATATAAATGTGTAATATATTACATAAATGTGGTAATCATAGACTGTGAAAAATTATGGAAAATAATATTGTTAGGATAAGTAGTCAGAGGGTAAGAATGTGCCAGATCCAAAACTGGTTTTATCTAAGACAAATTGGTGCTCTCTTCTTGTTACCGAACCTGTGAGACCGAGATAAAGACACGATCTTATAGATGTTTCACGCCTTGCCATCTTATCTTGTAGTTGTGGTTGTCTATATTTATCTCCATCACAATTTGTCTTAAAATTATTTTTCTATTTCTGTGAATCAATGTTAGAATTATAACAATATTAAATATTATTCATAAAAACTATAATATTAATTATATATTCTACTAAGCTTCTATAATAATAATGAACTATAGATGTATAATAAATACAGGATTTATGAATAAAAAATGTACTTATTTTGAACAAGTTTAGGGTGTTGGTAAAAACTAACCTTTAAATGATTGACAACCTTCATTATTGTCGTAAGAGGAGTCCATATTCATGTTTATGCCAAAGTTGGAATTATGAGGAATAGAAGTTGGATTTTCATAAATCATGATGGAAGATGGCTCAAAGTTCATTGGTTGAATTTGATTATGATGCATCATGTCTGACTCCTGCATATTATTGTTTTGGAGCGTGGTCGGATTTTCAACTGGTACGGTATTAGATAAAGAAAATAATTTATATATAGAAGCATCATTTAGAGCTTCAGTGGATGGTGGAAAATCCTCAGGAATGACAATGTTAGGAAAGTCAGGAAAAGGATGATCATGTGCCAAAGCTTGTTCTGTCTGAAAATGATCGGTGGATTGTGTATTTGGATTTGTTTGTGTCATGTTATCCGTAAGACCAGGATGAAAATATGTCTGTGTAGCAGCAGACAAATGGATTGCAGAGGTTCTTGGTTTTATGTTTGGTGGAACCAATGACATCTTATTTTGTTGTTGCATTTGTTTTCTGTATTTCTGTGAATCAAAATTTTAGTTCACCTTAACAATAATGTTAATTAATACTCAACCAATATCACTATGAAATATGACTGACAAATTACATTTAGTTTATTATTGATAAACACTAAAGAACGATAAGAGAGTGGAGTGATAATGAAATATACCAAGAAAAAATACAAATAGAAACTAACCTGCAAATGACTAGCAACATGCCTCTTTTCCAAACCAGGGATTTTCATGGCTTCAAGAATTTTCTTTGGCGTGACATCTAAAAGAAAATAATCAAGAAAAGTAACGATACCAACAAAGAAATACAATGAATAAATAAAAAATAAATTAATTGCAAAATAATCATACTTTCAATCCCAACTTCTTGTATGGCTTTGAGAAATGCACAATGCAATTCTGGTGACCATACTACACGAATCTTCGTTGTAGATGATGCATTATTATTCTTTGATTCATTAAGATTATGATAAGATAAGTCAAAATGAGGATTGTCACTTATCTCTCTTATTTTATCATAGTCTTCCACTTTCATGCTACCAATATCTTCCTGCATCTTATCTTCACTTATGTATTTCTTACATACATGTATCCACATATCCTCGAACTGGTTATCATGCAAAGGTTTAATCCAATAATCACAAGCTCCAAGCATAAAAGCCTTCATCTTGGAAGGCCTACGACTATCTACAGACATCACTGCAAATTATTCTTTTATTAGTAAAAGACTTTATTTCTTGAAAACTTAGTTAAAATATATAATTACATACTGATAAGAGGAACATTAATTTGTTCTTTGTGGAGAAATTGTAGGAATTCATAACCATCCATGATTGGCATATGAAGCTCTATGAGTATCAAATCAATACGCCTTTCACTTTGCCGTATAACATCCGTAGCATGTAAAGAATCAGAACATGCTATAACTGCACAAAGTTAAAACCAACATCAACATAAATGAATCTTTATCTTATGAAATAATTGTTAATAAAATATTGTATATATATCTAACCTTGATTACCACACTGGTTGCACTTTTTCTCGATGAAGTCAATAACTTTTAAGTTATTGTCAACGACAAGGACAGAGAGAGTGGATGGACATTCATCAAGTTGGCCCATGGTTCTGTAGTCTCACAGAGAAGGAAAAAAGAAGTGAAAAAAATGACAGGATATAAAAGTGAAAGAAAGAAATATATAAGAAATAGTTTGTTAATTTAAATTTTATCTTATAAAAAATCAAATATATATTTCTTCAAAGATTTTCTATAAAAAAACAAATTCTATCTTTATAAAAAATCAATTTTTTTTATTAAAAATAAAATTCTATTTCTATTAAATTCTAATTCTATTAAAAATCAATTTCTAACTTTATCCAAAATTAAACTTTATCTTTACCAATATTTAATTTTATTTTCCTATTAATTATTTACATATTTTTTAACAAACTAAAAAATATAACTTTTAATTCAAATAATAAATTTATAATTTATTATAATCTTTTCTTTCAATTTCAGTTTGAATATAAAGATATCGTTACAAAATTATTATAATTTATTCTGCCAAACTTAAATTTCTTATAAAAATATAAATAAATAATTTATCATTTATCATTTATTATCTTATTATAATTAATTAATTAAAAATATCTATAAAATATTTCATCTTATATATTATTTTTTAAAAATTTTAATTCAATAACTTTTATATTATTTTTTATCTTAATTTTAATCAATTAATAATAAAAAAAGTTGTGTAATCATTATTTTTTTAATCTTAATCAAAGTAAAACTAACTTATCGACCAGACGAAAGTTGTAAAATGATAATAACACATGATTAATTATTGAAACAAATATTAATATTAAATAATTACATTTTGTATAATTATAAATTTATATTTTTAATTTATTTTAAAATTTTTTGTTCTAAAAAATATTTAAATTAAATCTCGACTGATATTTATATAAAATATTTTTATTGTAATTTAAAATAGTCATTATTTTTCAATAAGAATAAATATTTCATTAAAAATTGATCAAATAAAGCAAAATAAACAACTTTAATATTAATATTTAGCAAAACAATAATACAAAAATCAAAATCAGGAATTGGATGCCAGGATTTTCTATTAATATTTTAGTAATGAAAAAGTAAAATACAAATTTCATATGCGAAAATTTTTTTGAAACGCAGATCCGGGGAAGCTATTGAAACAATTTAAAAGCTAATAAAAAAATACCTTAATAAACAAAAAAATGAAATAATTTCATCAAAATTGTCATCTTATAATTCTTTTATAAATACTTGCAGAATCACTCAAGCCACTTAGTATTCAAACAATATATATAAACAATAAAAAAAATAAAGTTATGTCAACAATTTTTATCTATTTTAATGAATTTATACCTTTAAGAGATCGTTTATCTTTAACAAAAGTCTGATTGTCCGTCGTCGCTTCTAACTCTTTCAATATTTTTGGATGAGGTCCTGGAAGCACTCTGACGCTCACAGGTCCTAGAAGCACTCTAACGTTCAAGTCGATAAAGATATGAGTAATTGAAGGTAAGTAGGATAAACAATATCTTATTTTTTGAGATTAACTTTCCTTTTAAAATGTTTGGATGGGCCTTCAATGATAAGCCTTCAAGTGAATTGATTGAATGAACCTTATATGAATGGACTAGATAAGCCTTTAAATAAATGAGTTGAAGGTCCAACTTACTAATAAAATATTCTTCCACATCATTCATTAAATATATCTATATCCAACACTTAAATCTAACAAAATAAATACAAGTGTAACTACTTGAAATCATATAATAATTTATTTATATAATATTTTAAAATCACTACAACACAATTATAAAATCTTAGTTAAACTTATTTGATAATTTCTTATTTTGCAAAATCACGATAATTCTACAAATAAAACTAAAATTGCATATAACCTCACGAGGAAGCCCATATAAAAAATCAAAACATTAATAAGAAGTTAGACAAACTCAAATAACAAGTTTCTTGTATTTTACAAAAATATAATGATTTAAATAAATAAAAGAAAATAATTTTATATTTATATAATCTTTATAACTTTTATATATTAAAATATATATTTTCTATTTAATTTGAACTTTTTTCGTTTGACTTTTTGAAATAATTCTTACATTTTTTTTCTCAATGTGGACTGAAAAATATATTTTAATTTCAAGATAAAAAGTAAAAGTTAGATTCTTGATTTTATTTTATTTTTTGCTTAGAGTTAGGAAGAGTAAGTATATGCATTATTTATTGCTTAGAGTTAGGAAGAGTAAATATATGCATTACTTATTGTGACTATATAATAATAAAGATAAAATAAAAAATATGAACTATTTTAAAAATAATAATTAACACATTAAAAGCATAATATTAAAAGGAGAAACAATTATCATAATAATGACTTGATTCTTAATTTTCACATGTATTCATTGAATGATGTATTATTTTGTTACTATTTGTAAGTCAACTAAGTATATTCAATCAGGTTATTTTTCTCTCAACTTATTAGGAAAGTATAATGTGAGAGAAACAACCTAAGAAAATATTAAATAAATAAAAAATTTGCAGAAAAAATATATAAGAAAAAAAATAATGGTAATAATTTGACATTTTAGTTTAGCAAGAATGAATAAGATAATTGATTGGATTTAAATGACACATATTAAACTTTACAAATAAAATAAATTGTTAGTTATTTATTAAAGAAATCACTATGTTAAATAAAGATGTTTTTTTCATTTTATTTTTAACTTTTAATTTTTAAAGTTCAAATGTTGAAAGAAAAAAGGTCTTTTTTTTTTCAATATTATATTAATCATGGTCCATTTACGTTCTTAATCATTAGAGTATTTTCACATATAAAAGGACGCTGGAAATATAAAAATTGATTGGTTGTTGTTGATATTATAAAAAAAAAAATTATTGCAATTTTTGTGTGAAATAAAGAGGTTATTATATTATTTGCCCAATATATAAGTTTCTATTTTCCTTTCTAAGCACTTTAATATATCATACAATAATTAATATATACCACTGTTTTTCTTTTACAAATATAATTCAATTACAGTAAATTAATCTCCTGTAATAAATTATTTTGGCATTGATGCCATGGATTATTAATTATATACATTATACATCATTGATCAAATTAATAATATATTAAATAAAATATTCATTTACACTTTTAAAATTAATATTTAATTATCATAATTGTTATAAATATCATTTACTATCAATTTATTTCTTTATATGTCCAGTGGAAATTTAACTCACAACTATTCACTGTCTTGCTCAACTAACTGGCTAATATATATATATATATA
>Ga0209489_102254_pt1 | contig 39375 bp, 29 predicted proteins | sample SiratrowhiteBW_FD_187527 | JGI IMG/M metagenome (GOLD analysis project Ga0209489, IMG submission 187527) | Root nodule microbial communities of legume samples collected from California, USA - Siratro white BW (SPAdes) (version 2) | ecosystem: Host-associated > Plants > Roots > Nodule | place...
TATATATATTATCCTCTCTCTATATATTATCAACTTAAATTGTTTGTACATAAATGTTTAATAAAACATTCCTTCAAACCTAATATGTTAATTTTTTTTTTCATTTTACTTTGTTATTTGTTTTTTCCTTTTTGGTTGTTGCTTCCCAAAGAATTCCTAATAGCTACATTTTCAAGTTTTCAAGTTGACCACAAACAAGTTTATTTAGATCGTACTACTAAAATTTGATTGTGATAGTATTATGGTTAAAGAAAAAAGTTTAAAAACGTAGTAAACCAAAAAATAACATCACTGATAAAAGCCAAATTAAAAAGAAAATCATAGCTTTTTGCTGATAAAAAAAAATCATATTTTCATTAATTGAAGAACCATACACAAGAATAAGAGCAATAACCCAAAAATTGAGTGTAGAAAACAATAACCTGGAACAATAACAAAAGAATTACTTGGATGTATAAAAATATTTGAAATTGAAAAAGAAAAACTATATTATCAATATTGAGATTGAAATTTTTTGAATGAAAAAGTCTTATATATATATATATATATATATATATATATATATATATATATATATATATATATATATATAGATATATATATATATTTGGATAAGATTATTTCATGATAATGATATTTACACTTACAAATAAAATGTCTTAAAAATTCAATCAATAAAATATTTTACTGTAATTTATATGGTTTTTAATATCGGATGATTATTTTTTTAGTTTTCTAAAAGTTCAATTTAATACCACCAAATTGTGCTATTCTCTTAAAAAAACTAGAGATCATGATTCATATGGCTTGTTTTAATGTTTACAAATCTTGATTAAATATCACAAAACTTTCTTTTATAAAAAACTTCTTTTAAAATATTTCGAAGTCCAAATTACTATTCCCTTTATACTCATACTCTTTTCATTTTTTTTAATCTAAAAAGTACTTTAAAATTTATAATGCTATCACATTCCCACCCTAAGAGTGTTTTGTTTGAGACATAGCCTGAGAATGATAACATTATGAAACTGATGATATTTTTTTTTAAATGTTAAAAAAGAAAATTATTATTGAGAATATTTGTTTTAATAAAATTCTATATTAAAATATTCTTAGATTATTTAGAGACCGTAGATCATTTTGTGGGTCAAAGTGCGTGGTAATACAAGTCCGTCTGAGAACTTTTGGCTAAGACAGTTTACTGTATTAGACATTGAAAGTTATATAACTAACCATGAATAAAAATTACCATGTTTAAAAAATAAAAAATAATAAAAATATTACTAAATTATTAATATAGATTAATTATCTTAAAACTGGTTTGCTCTTATAAAGATTTTTCAAAAGACTAACTTCTCCTTGTTCGAATCCGAGATCTAATCTTCACAATGCTTTTCTAACACTTCTGAGATGGTCCCTTCTAATTCATAAGATTTCTGTAAAAAAACTCCGACATTTTTAAGTAAAAAATATATTTAAAATAACAAATAAATAATATTTTAATATTTTGATCAATATGAATTAACTCGATCTAGAAGGTTAATATATGTAATTAGTGTTTGATGTTTTATTTGATGACATAATGTTACTTCAGAGGATTAACTGGTATCCGACATCATCAAAGATCCTATTACTACAAGTTTAAACATAATAATGACAAGTTTAGACATTTTTGTGATGTTTTTGGCTTATAATTTCCAATTAATGAGGGCAGAAGAAGAAACATCAGCTTTATCAACTTTGTTATTATCGATTGCCTGCCTGGATCTGGAAGCCTCCCATGCTCATGCGGGAGACTATTTCTCATCCATTATTACGCTATTAACCAATTAAAAACACGTTTTTATTACAATACTTTTTTCTCACTTCTATTTTTATCAAATTAATTAATATTTATTTCATGCTCATTTTATCTTTCAAAATAACATTTATCTATCACACGCGACTATAAAAAATGTAATATAAAACATAAAAATATAAAATGTGTTACGAGACAAATAACTTAAAATGGGTAGAATTAAAATTCATTCATTTATTTTTATTTGAAATTATCTAAATCAAATAAAATTAAACGTGGAAACATAGATGTAATAATAGTCGCGTGTTCGTATAATTTTTATAGTTAAAATTTAATATTTATGAAATTAAAAATGAGCTGAAAATAAATATGACCACTTGTTAGTTTCATTGTGTAGTTGGGAAATAGCACAGAACAAGTTGTTTGTGCTCACTGCATCGCATTCTCCGCCATCATGCAAGCGCTACACTCTCCTTCCCTCCGCGCTTCTCCTTTGGACCCTCTTCGCGCTCCCAACAATGCCGCCAAAAGAAGAACCGCCGCCAAGCGCGTCTTCTTCGTCTCCGCCACGGCGGCGCCCAAGGTCGCCGCCCCGCAGCGCCAGAAGGACCCCAAGAAGCGCGTTGTGATCACCGGAATGGGGCTTGCATCAGTGTTCGGCAACGACGTCGACGGCTATTACGAGAAGCTCCTCGCCGGAGAGAGTGGCATCACCGCCATCGATCGCTTCGACGCCTCCAAGTTCCCCACCCGCTTCGGCGGCCAGATCCGTGGCTTCTCCGCCGAGGGCTACATCGACGGCAAGAACGACCGCCGCCTCGACGACTGTCTCCGTTACTGCATTGTTGCCGGCAAGAAGGCCCTCGAGAGCGCCGACCTCGCGAAGGATAACCTCAACAAGGTTTCTCCTTTTCTCAGATCTATTCTCTTTTCGCATTTCTCGACCTTTTCTTTCCTCTCGTGTACCTTCTTCCGAACACAATTTTGTACGACCAAATGTTGTTCGGGATACTAAATGTAAGCGCTTATCCAAATCGTAATTTGCCACATTATGGGAAACAACTTCTGCTAGAATCTTGTTGAAACCTTGTTTAACTCGAATCTCTGATTTTCTGGTTATTCACTTTTCTTGTGGAAACCCTATTTAACTTGAATTTCTGATTCTGTACAGCTTGATAAGGAGCGTGCCGGTATTCTAGTGGGATCCGGAATGGGAGGCTTAACGGTGTTTTCCGACGGTGTTCAGGCTCTGATTGAGAAAGGGCACCGGAAGATAACGCCGTTTTTCATTCCGTATGCTATTACTAACATGGGTTCGGCTTTGCTTGGGATTGACCTTGGGTTCATGGGTCCTAACTATTCCATTTCCACTGCTTGTGCTACCTCCAATTATTGCTTTTATGCTGCGGCCAACCATATACGGAGAGGGGAGGCTGATTTGATGATAGCGGGTGGAACTGAGGCTGCCATCATTCCCATTGGGTTAGGGGGTTTCGTCGCTTGCAGGGCGCTTTCCCAGAGGAATGATGACCCCAAAACTGCTTCAAGGCCGTGGGACAAGGAGCGTGATGGCTTTGTTATGGGTGAAGGTGCTGGAGTTTTGGTAAGGTTACGTTCACCTTTTGTGTTTCTTAGGTCCTTTTTCAATGAACTTTTCCATTAACCCTTGTAAGAGAAGAATAAGAAAGGGGGAAATGAATTCAGGATTTGACCTTTTACTCAATTCATTTTACTTATTTTTTTCCATCATGTGATCATTTAAGTACTTACGGAGAAGTTTTCCTGCATAAGGACTTTGTAAGTATAACTGTAGGATCTTTATGAATTTATTAGAGTGGTAAACTAAAGTAACACTACCTTTTTCAGTATACTCGTTCTCGTTCCCTGTTCTCCCATGCAATCCCCCTTTTCCTATGAGTGTTTGCGGAAATTGCTATCTTGTACGGGTTTTTGTTCTATGCAAGCTAATTTTTAAATCTTATAAGGGGTACTTCAAATTGATAGGTGATGGAGAGTTTGGAACATGCCATGAAGCGAGGCGCTCCTATAATCGCTGAATACTTGGGAGGTGCTGTTAACTGTGATGCTTATCATATGACTGATCCAAGGTCTGATGGACTTGGTGTCTCTTCATGCATTCAGAGCAGCCTCGAAGATGCTGGTGTGTCACCTGAGGAGGTAATATTTTTCTCCTTGGACTACTCTTATACTTTTTTCTAGCTAATTTTTTCTTCAAAAAGATTGGTGGTCTCTCTTCTCCAGTTTTTCTTAATTGTATTTCTCTTCAAGGATGTCTCCCTAGTTGGCTATACCTTTCTGTTATCTTGCGTGCATATTCCATGTGTTATCAATATCTGTCTAGTACAGTAGGGGATGGCATAGCATATATATAAAAATGGTAAACATTTCTTATGCTGCTATGCAATATTATTTGCAGTAGACCTCCCAAGATTTTCTTTTCTAGCATTGAGGTTTGGATAAATGACGGCAGAGAGGTTAAACAGTCGCTAATACCCAATTAAATAAAATAGGATGCCCATTGTGCTTGTAAAATATTTATCTTCCTATTCAACCGTTAATGGGTGCTGCATGGTTAACAGTGTCAGGAAATCACCCGAAAAACAGGTTTACCTTGGGAAGAAAAAGAAAGAGGGATGAGAATGGGCACCTCAAGTGAGTAATACGTGGAGTGAGAGAGTGGCATAATTGCCTTAACATGGCAAAAGGATATAGGAAGGTGGGAGAAATCTCTTAGAATAGAGTGGGATGATAAAAAGGGAGGAGAGAGAAAAGGCAAGAAAGATTCAAGTAGTGAGAGAATTGGAGGGAGAGACCAAGGCCTCCCATGAGCCTCGGGGGCCAAATGTTTTCCATTTTATAGTTTCTGTTCAATTTTTTCTCTTGCATTTGGGGTATAGTAGCTGATGTTGCACTGAGATCTATAGCATAAAGTATTCTTTTGGGTGTATTTTGTGTAGTCTTCTATCATCTGCTATTTGAGCTTCCTATTTTGGGAGTTGTGAACAATAACCTGCATATGAGCAGTGGAAGCTCTGGATATGAAGAAGTCAATAATGAAATGTTGACTCCTTCAAGAAGATCTTGGGATAAGGGTTGGAAGTTTGAAGAAGCAAAGGGGGACCAATGGGAACCAATTTCAGCCGTCAATGACCTAAATGATGGTTTCTTTTCTATTAAAATATGGGTTGGGCTGTCCGTTTTCCCTACTGTACTAGTAGCTTGTAAGCTGAAAGTTCCAGGGGACAACCACATTTAACCTGTATTACATACTTCAACAAAGAAATCATTTTTGCTTCTGCAATCAGTCGGCCACTACCTAGGAATCAATAGGATGGATGACACTTAAGTTCAACCAATATTAGGATTAGCATAGATGCAATACTGATGTTCTTAGGAAGTGGCAGAATCTTCTTTACATTCCTTGAGGACAAGGTGAAACTGCATGTATAGCCATAACACAAGTGTACCATAAGAATAAAGGGAGAGGAGGCAGAGAATTTATAACATACGTGAGCAAGGTTGCTAAACGCAAGAGTTTGCAAGCTTGTGGAGGCTCCATAAACACAACTTGTAGATTCAATTCATGAACTACGAAGAGTTTTCTAAATACAAAAATTGTTTGAAAAAATTAACTTTAGCATCCAAACAAAATAATAATATTATGTTATAAAATAATAAGAATAATGTTCATTTATTGACAGTGTAAAATAGTTTTACATTGTCATTAAATAAAAATGACCGTTGGTATGACATATAAGGTAATTATTGTAAAATCAATGAACTTATCATACTTGGTGGTTTGTGATTAGATGATGGATAAAAGATTTTTACTTTGTCAGTGCATAGACTTTTTTTCTCAGATAATGAATATCCAACATTCTATTAAATAAAGAAAACCCAAATAACAAAGTATTTTAAGTGTGATAGTAAAAATTAAAATTGTTCATAAACAACCATGTTAAAATATCACAGGGTAAAACTAGTTTGAAATTCAGAAAGAACACAGTTGTAAACAATTTCAGCTTAGACACGACAGGGGATAATCAAGTGGGTAGCCAAACATTCAGTGTTAATCAAACTTTGCACAGTTCCACCAAGCTAGTGAGGGGAGGCACAACACAACTCAGCACAATAGTGCATGAGAGAACGTACAAGACCACAATATCCATCTGACCTGATTTTAAACTTTCAATTAGGTTCAACTACAATAAGGGAAGCACCAATGCACAATAAGGAACACTGGTTCCTGGTTGCAAATTGTTGGGGAATGGTCTTTGCTGGGGGTTGTGATCGTCATAGGTCTGTTGTTGCAAATTGTGGGTTGGTCATGTTTTACCTGAGTTCCCTATTTGGTTTTTTGACCTCGTACTTGCACCAATAATGCTAATGCAGCAGGGACACACAGCAGGGTTGTCTCTTGATGCCCTTGTACCTACCCTGAAAAACACCAATATGACACACTTGCTATATAACACAAAGTAGAGAAACCCAGCGTTAAACAGTCTGTTTTTTTTTTTTCTCATTTTAAGTGGAGAATTTCAGACTTTTGCTGAAGTTAGCTCTGCCTCAGACTTGTGAGTTTATCCAAGTCTAACAAGTAAAGCACAAATAATAAAAGATGAGTTCACATGCTATTCAACTTGCTTTTCTCTGAGGTCAGACGGGTTAACTTGTGAATTTGCAAGACATCTCTTTTGTGCTGCTATCTGTCTTGCATTTTACAATTTTCATTCATCTTTTTTTCTTGTAATCATGGGTATGATTCTGACATTACAGAATTACACTAATTTTAGTAGAAAAATGATAACATACAGTATGTGTAATTGTATTGCAGTACAGCACTTTTTTTTTCTGAGATTTGGTTCAGTGTCTCTTAGTGATGCCAAGAAGTTAGAATGTGTGAGAAACACAACTAGTAGAACATAAATCAAAGTATGTATCTGAAAGTAAGGCCCTGGGATGTTGCAGCTTATGCAAATAATCCTTTAATACATAGTTACTCCCTCAACTTTCCCAGATAGAGGGGCTTAAGCTACTAATGGAGCTAAAAGGAATTTTGTAATGCCATCGCTACATTTTCTGTCAGCTCTAGAAGTTAGTCTTAATGTTTTATATATGTTTTTTCTGATTCAATCATACCATAAATTTGCAAACAATTGCTTCTTTTCAGGTCAACTACATAAATGCACATGCAACTTCCACTCTTGCTGGTGACTTGGCAGAGATTAATGCTATTAAGAAGGTTTTCAAGGACACTTCCGGCATCAAAATTAATGCCACCAAGGTATTATCACGCTAGTGGCTTTATTATGCTGGTGACAGCTTTCTGTTTTCTTCTATGTTAGAGAAGGTTATATTATTGGATTGTTTCCTTCTCCAGGAACTAACATACATGTTCTTCATTTTGTATCAGTCTATGATAGGACACTGCCTTGGTGCAGCTGGGGGGTTGGAAGCCATTGCCACTGTTAAAGCCATAACAACAGGATGGCTGCATCCAACAATCAATCAATTTGTACGTTTACTTAATATTTTTTAGGGTTAATATTAATTTGACTGACTGCATGAACTTTTGTTATTGTAAGTTGTTATTTATCAGTGTCTTTTTTTTCACCTTTCTTTAGCCATGTGGGCTCTATTTATTGGTATGGCAAAGTTGTTTCTGAAAATGTTTGGAAATCGTACCAAGGAATTTGCATATATCATCAACTTATATAAACACTCATAATAAAGATGTGTGAATTCTTTCACATATTAGACTGGTAATATTGAGGTTCATGGGTTGTCTGAGCCAGATTCCAGTGAATATCATCTTATCATTAATTATCATCATTCATCTTAGTGTTAAAAAGTTGGGAAGTATTGTTTTATGTTGCTGCGTGATTGGTGGGGCAGAAATAGCAGTGGATTTGTATTTTTGATCGTGATTATTACCCGCAAAAGCAAGCAGTTAGGAAAATATCATCAGTTTTATATTCGTGCTGCATTTCTTCAATTTAGTTACAATATGTACTTGGTCTTGAGTGCAGAACCCAGAACCGGCAGTTGATTTTGATACAGTGGCAAATGTCAAGCAGCAGCATGAAGTCAATGTTGGTAAGATTCTAAATAATTCAACAGGAAATTCCTCCACAGTCCATATTAATTTGAACAGCAATAATTGATTCTTTTTCTATTTCAGCTATTTCAAATTCATTTGGATTTGGTGGACACAACTCTGTGGTGGCATTCTCTGCTTTCAAGCCCTGATTGCCCTGCTTCGCTTATCTGCACTTTATGTAGAACACGGGTTTAAGTTAATTGAAATTTTGTTCTCTCTACATCATTGAGGCTGTTTGTTCTATTTGAGCCCATCATATAAAAGCCGTAGGCCTTTAGTTCAGTTTGTGCTAATTGTGACTTGACAGCTAGCTATAAGACTGTTTTGTTGTGTAGAACTTTTTGAATGTAGCTCGAAGTCATTAGTTTGGAGGTATACAGAGGACAGAATGTCAAATGAAGCAATTCTTGAGAATTCTTCCATATTGTAAGATACTTGCTGATTGCTATGAATCTTTGTAGCATCAGGGGGTTTATTTGAATCATTCATGAAAACATGGTGATACCGTATTGGAGCGGTTTCATGAGTTTCAAGATAAATTTGTAATCTCTAAATTTTAAATATTGTTAAGGTAACAATTAAAGATTATGATATTAAATACTGTCTTTAAAACAATTATTACAAAAATACAGTCTTGCCATACATAGGCAATACAGAATCAGACTTTTAATATATTCTACCTCAACTTCTAAATTAGATATTGAATATCTATATTTTAAATGTGATGTTGGTTAATTGAAGCAGTGGTTATAATTGATTCTGTCCGGTTAAAACAAAACAGTTAAAAGCTATATAATGAAAATTGAAACAATTGAAAATAAAAAGTTTTTCTATAAAACCGGATTTTGTTAGCTTATGATGATTATTTATACTTTTATTTCTTGTTTATTTGTTAAAGGTATCACATAACTTAATTTATTTATGAAAATATATTTAATTGAAGTTTTCTGTAATAATTTAAGCAACAGCACATAAATATAAACTATCAAATTCTTTATATTTATTTTTAATACTATATATTTAAATGTTATACCACGTTATGTAATGCCTTGTTTTTAAGATGAAAAACTTATCCAATCCAAATCGCTTTATATCAGATTGGATTAAAACTTTAAGATAAGCTAGCTGGATAATGCTGGATTTTAAATGATAGAATTAAATAAGGGACATAATAGACCCCATGAATACAAGTTATGCAAACACTAAAAAGTAAATTAAAAATGCTGAAGCAGCTATATGTTTAAAAAATTTAAATGCAGAGTTCTTAAAGAGAAAAAAAAAAAAAGCCCTGTCAAAATGATTCTAACAAATAAAAGAATATTTATTAATATGGTTTAAAGTTTAACAAATTTTATGAGCGTTTTTAAGGAATAGACATATTTTATAAACAACTAAATTTTTTAAACATATCCTGCTATTATTATCAGCATTATAAAATATGTCTATTCATTAAAACACATATTTTTAACCTACTATTTTAAAATATTTTTAACCTACACATAAAATATTTTTAAAATGGTGACATATTTATTAATATGGCTTAAAGGGTTAAAGTACTTTAACATACTAAATTTGTGTGTTTAAATCCTTACAAACATTTTGTGTAGAAGGATGATTATTTGTTAAAAAGTACTTAGGTTAGGAAAGTTGTAAAAGAATCCCTAATACCCATATAAATTACGAGTCTTTACTACAACTTTAATATATTTTAAGGACTCAAGGTAATCTTATGCAAGTCCGTACAAAATCTCGGTGTATGTTTCTTTTTTATCTTTTTTTTTGTTCATTTTGTTTATTTATATATTTGTATCTAAGTCGAATAATGGTTTTAGTTTTCAAAAATGTATTTGTTTCAACATCAATGTCTGTCTGTTCATTCAATGGATTATCCGTCCCTTCAATAAATCATATGTCTAAGTTTGAAAACATTACATGCTAGAAAATTTAATTAAACACAAAACTATAAAATCTTAATTCTTAATTAAAAAAAAACGATTTTTCTTACTTTTTAGTATTTTAAATAATATAAATAAATTTTATAATAAATAAAAAAATATTATATAAATTATTTTAACGAAATTTATTTTATGTTTTTTTCAAAAATAAAATAGTAGACCGAAATTCATTAAAAAATAAAAATCACCTTATGTTTTGGTAAAATTTGCAAACATAAAATACTTCAAAATTTAATAAAACTAAAATTATAGAAACTTCATTCTAAACTTTTTTTTTATATATTTTCAGTTTTTTAATATATAAATAAGTATTTTAATAATTAAAATATTTTTTATTCAACATTTATTTTCAAAAGAAATCAAAATACCTACTAAAAAATGGAATTCCAACAATAAAATTTCAAAACACAAGAAGCTATAATTGGATTCCTTGCATCCAATTTTAGCTTAGCAAGTGAAATGTGTTCAAAACACTTTTTTTTTTCTAACAACAATTAAAGATTTCAGTAATGTTCTGTGGTAGTGCATAAATAATATCAGTAGGTGCAGAGAGCAATGGGCCTTGAAAGTAAGAAAAGCCCAGGAGCAGCGCCAAGTCATTGTTCCCGCCACAACGCGAGCACGAAGCTCCATGTTCCCGCCAAAAACAGAGCCCTAGCGCCAAAAGAAAAAGAAGCCACATGGTTTTCCTTCATTCTTCTGATTCAACCATTCCCTGACACTCTCCCGCTAGTGCCAGAGCCTTCGAAAATGGACTTGAGCGAAGAAGTTAGGGCAGCGCATAAGCGAGAATTCGCCGATTTTTTGGATCAAGATGTATGTCGTATGCATTCTCTCTGCTCATTTTTATGTGTCTTACTCTGTCGTCGTTCTAACGATTTTTGTCGAATCATCAGGTGGGGAAAGGCATTTACATGGACGAAATCAAAGCCCTAATCAACCACAAGCGCCACCGCCTCATCGTCAATATCTCCGATCTCCACAACTTCCGCGACTTGGGTAACAGGTTAACACTTCTCAACACTAATAATTAATTTTTACTTTTATACTTTGGAATTTGATTCTGTGTGTGTGAAGTTATTGTTTGCTGTTGGTGGTTTTATTTGTTTTTGAACTAGAAATTGAATTTTTGCAGGATTATCAGGAGTCCGAGTGAGTACATTCAACCGTTCTGCGATGCGGTGACGGAAGCTACTCGTGCTATTGATCCTAAGTATTTGAAGGAAGGGGAACAAGTGCTGGTGGGATTTGAAGGTCCCTTTGTTTCTCGCCGAGTCACGCCTAGGGAGCTTCTTTCTGAATTCATAGGTTCTATGGTCTGTGTTGAGGGCATTGTCACCAAATGTAAAACTACCTTTCTCTTTTTTTTTTTTTTGCCGCTATTCATTGTTTGTCGTAGGTTGAACGATTGAGTGCACAACTGGTTCCTCATGAAATTAGAGCGTGAAATGACTATATTCCGATTCCTAAGTTGACTCTGAAACCCTATAAAGAAAATAAATCAAACTCCCCGTTGCCTGGCCTTTTTAGTCCAATCGCTGGCTGATAAGTTTTACTGGGTTTAATTAGTGGCTTTGGGAATCATATTATATTTTTGGTTATTTTGAGGATTCAAAGGATTATCTTTTGTCATGGTCATTGGTAGTATGGCCTGGGTGTATTTTTGCCTCTTATAAATCTTTTAGGTTGACAAGTCTTCCGCTTCATATTTTTATCTGACCTACAAAGCTGTTATTTTATTTGTAAGTTAATATCGTTTATGCTTACAAGTTGCTTAGTATGTCTTGAGTTGCATGTTATTCATTATGTTATGTGATAATGATGGAAATGTGAATGTCCTTTGCTTTGCTGGTAAAAGTGTGTTGTTTATGTCTCTTACAAGCGGCAGTTTGGTTTTATCTTTAGGTTGTTCGTTTCCTGCATTGATTCCTTTCTTTCTGTTTGATAGGGATAAATTTATGAACAAATTTCTAAAATTGTGAACAAATACTCTGGTTTAAGCGTGCAGGTATCTTACCCTTTATTTTAATTTACAGGTTCTCTTGTAAGGCCGAAGGTTGTTAAAAGTGTTCATTTCTGCCCCACCACGGGAAACTTTACTTCTCGCGAATATCGTGATATTACCTCTAATTTGGGTTTGCCCACAGGATCTGTTTACCCTACAAGGGTAATGTCAAGCTCGTTGATCTCTAATATCTTTTGTCTTCTCCTGGTGATGAAATTTACTGACTAAATCTTTGTAGGATGAAAATGGCAACTTACTAGTGACCGAGTATGGATTGTGCAAATACAAAGATCATCAAACTATGTCCATTCAAGAAGTTCCTGAGAATTCTGCTCCTGGTCAACTCCCTAGAACAGTGGATGTCATTGTAGAAGATGACCTTGTTGATTCTTGCAAGCCTGGAGATCGAGTGGCAATTGTGGGAATATATAAGGCTCTTGCAGGGAAAAGTAAAGGCAGTGTGAATGGAGTATTCAGGTAGCTCCGGGATATATACTGACAATTATTTTGCACTACTTTGCCCTCGTGAACAGAAACTTGATTGATTGATGTGCATGCAGGACTGTGCTCATAGCCAACAATGTTTCTCTTCTCAACAAAGAGGCTAATGCACCAATCTACAGCCCCGAGGATCTCAAAAACATTAAAAAGATAGCTGAAAGAGATGATGCATTTGACCTGCTAAGTAATTCGCTTGCACCTTCTATATATGGGCATTCTTGGATAAAGAAAGCAGTGGTTTTGTTGATGCTTAGTGGAGTGGAGAAGAACTTAAAGAATGGCACTCACTTGCGAGGGTTAGTGTTTTTGGCTTGATCTCCCTTCTCTTTTAACTTATATAAAATTATAATGCTCGTCTGTCTTGCTTCTTTAGTGACATTAACATGATGATGGTTGGTGACCCCTCTGTTGCCAAGTCTCAACTCTTGAGAGCAATTATGAACATTGCTCCCTTGGCCATTTCAACTACAGGCAGGGGTTCTTCTGGGGTTGGTTTGACAGCCGCTGTTACTTCAGATCAAGAAACAGGTAAAAAAATCGTTGTCATGGGCTCTATGCATAGTTCTTCATAACATTTTGTCATCTAAGGAAACGATTCTAACTTCTTTCTCAGGGGAAAGAAGGCTAGAAGCTGGGGCAATGGTTCTTGCCGACAGAGGCGTTGTCTGCATTGATGAATTTGACAAGATGAATGATGAAGATCGTGTCGCTATACATGAAGTTATGGAGCAGCAGACTGTGACTATTGCTAAAGCTGGTATCCATGCATCACTGAATGCTCGATGCAGTGTGGTTGCCGCTGCAAATCCCATATATGGAACTGTAAGTGGCGTTATGCGGTAATTGGCTGTGGAGTTTTAAACTATCCAATTTCCTGATATTGCCTTCAATTTCCTTTCTAACTTGTGACTTTTCATTTGCAATTCTACAGTATGATCGTTCATTGACTCCAACTAAAAATATTGGACTTCCAGACTCCTTGCTTTCTCGATTTGATCTGCTGTTTATTGTGTTAGATCAAATGGATCCTGACATTGATCGTCGAATCTCAGAGCATGTACTTCGTATGCATAGATTTCGTTCTGCTCTTGATGGAGGTAAATAAGCAGTTTTCCAATGCTTTGAGACGTTCTTATACTTGTTAATTCTTTTATTCAAAGTAGCTTAACAATATAGGTGAGGCAACGCTTGATGGGAACACAAGATATGGAAGAGAAGATGAAGCTGATGCGGACTCGTCTATCTTTGTCAAATATAACAGAATGTTACACGGGAAGAAAACTGACAGAGGTCGCAAACGAGATACGCTTACAATTAAGTTTCTTAAGAAATATATCCACTACGCTAAGCATAGGATTCAACCTGAACTGACTGATGAGGTTACGTGCCTTTCTTATTACTATTGGCAATTCCGTCTTTCATGATTTATGATGAATTCTCTTTAGAACTTTGTAATTTATCCATTTTAATGTAAGTTCAGTCTGCTATATTTATGTTACAATTGCTATAGTTGAATGGTTAGATTATTTTTAATGTTTGTTATGCTTCTGTTTCCTTCCATTATTGTTTAGACATACCACTAGCTTTAATTTAACATCAATTGACATTGTCCACAGGCGTCTGAGAGCATTGCCACAGCCTATGCTGAGCTCAGAAATGCTAGCTCAAATGCAAAGGTTAGCATTGAGAATAGAAATTGGCTCTCTGCATTCGAGCCATTATAAAACATAGTTTATTTATTGATATAATGCTTACTTTATGCAGACTGGAGGAACACTTCCCATAACTGCCAGAACTTTAGAAACCATCATACGTCTCTCGACAGCCCATGCCAAATTGAAATTGAGCAGAAAGGTACTTGATTGGCATCACTTTTTCAGTGTTCTCTTCTCCATTATTTATAATATAGAGACATAAATGTCTATTTTGGTAACAAGTCCAGTGGCAATGTTAACTAACCCTTCGATTTTTCTTTCAACTTATGCTTGGAAAACTATTCCAAGCTAAATTATGGTTATCAACTAATTTTTTTGCTGGTGGATCAACGTGTTACTTTCAACCAAAAATAATGTTGATATCTCAGTGTCCAATATTACTTTAGTAAGCGTTTGAAAGAAAATAAAGTTCATCCTTTCAAATGCAATTCCATCAAAATTAATTCTTCTAAAAGTACATTTCCCGTAGCGGAATATTACTCCAATTAGTCAAACACGCACTTGGCAGTCTCCTTAGCTGCACTTTTCTCTTTCTCCTGTTGCTATTTTACTTGTAAGTATTTTCACTGTTTTGTTCAGTACACTTTGTGATTGAGCCAGCACTTCCCTTTTCAGGTTTCAAAGTCTAATGTTGAAGCTGCTTTAAAGATTCTAAATTTTGCAATATATCACAAAGAACTTACAGAAATGGAGGAGCGTGAGCAAGAGAGGGAGAAAGAGCTAGACAGGAAGCGCAAGGCTGATCACAATGAAAATGATGGTCCTGATCGTGGTCCTAAAGATAGAAGAGGGTGAGCAATAATTTAAACAAGTTGCAAGCATCTTTTCATTCTAATAACTACTATAATTAGATTACACGAAAATTCATTTATTACCGTATAGCAGAAGCATTTTTCTTTGTAACTCCTTATTACCCTCGTAATTTAGCATCCTTGCACACTTGTAAGCATTAGGACTTCTGCGTTGCCATGTAAATATTGAGGGGGTTGATGTCTCGATTTCTTAAAACATATTTGTCCATTAATGAACTATTAACACTGGTCATTTCCTGTTGGCTAGATCAACATCAACAGCAGATGCCATTGAAGTAGATGATACCTCAGCAGCTGAAGCTGATGTTGGACTCACCCCTGCAAGGTCAGTCAACTGCCGATTCCTGACTTGCAATTGTTTTCTTATATTTCTTGCTGTGTTCCAACTGTTTCTGACGTAAAATATCTATTGACATGCAGAATTGAAGCATTTAATTCTCTATTTGGTCAGCATATGCGTGCCAACCGCCTGGATCTCATAGCTATTGCAGACTTAGAGAATGTCATCAACAGAGGGGCAGATTCACCTTACACCGCTGCAGACATACTACTCCTATTAGAGGTATGATCTTCTGATGAATATCTGCTGCCATCTTCCCAACACGAACTTCGTTACTAGTGTGATTTGTCTTTTCTGAAATTTCAGAGGTTGCAAGATGACAATAGAGTGATGATAGTTGATGGAATGGTGCATATGATATCATAAAATCTGAGATTGTTGCATAATCTCTCAACGAAGACTCAAAAAGGTATGCGATTTTACAATTGTCATTAATTGTCATTACTGAAGATGAGCCCATTGGTTTAATTTGTCGTGGATGTTTACACAATTTGCAATTGTAAAACTAATTTTTCATCATAACTATGGATGAATCTCAGGCAGCAGAATTTTCCGCCCGGGTAGGATGGAGTTCACAACTGAGGGACACTTGAGAAGGATTTGGAATTTCCAGAGTTCATATATTTACTTGCGATCTGGGAGTTCTTTGCTAACAGTTCAACAAGAAAAATAGCTCATGCGATTGCAACTTCATATTCTTCACAGAACATTTAAATTATGATCTTGTCATGCCCTATTGAAAATTTTTCCTGTTTTGTTCATAATTGGATGCTGCCTTATCTTCATGTATTGCTGCTCTGCTAACTGCAAAGTATTTGTGTAAACAAGACTTTAGAAATGACCGGTCTCACCATAATTTGATGTTCGATACTTATTTTTTTGGCACCTAACAGGATGTGGTTGGCAAAGTTTAGTATTTAGTAAGATTAACCGAGAAATGAAAAAGAAAAACTTGAAGCTTGTGACGCGAGTTGAAATCAATTATACACTTGTGATTTGGAACATCAACATGTAGACCCTTTCAAACCTTTGTCCTCCATAAATTGGGGGAGGATCAAAATATCATTTATGTCGCACCTAGTTGAACAAGGAAACTTCTGGTGTGTTCAAAGTAAAAAAAAAAGAGTATCATTACGCATACGAGGTCATGTAGAAGTAACAATCACTTTAACGTACCTAATAATATTAATGTATAAATGTTGCATCACATGCAGAATGTTACCAAACTCCAAAACACCTTTGAGAACACCTATTCCTGATACATGGTTGGAAGATAGTATAGTAAGTAAAAAAAGGATATTGGCCTCAGGGTAATAATTACCTTGATTACTTGTTATACACAATTCAGCAGTTACCTGGCTATACTCAAATGAACACATCCATAAATTAGTAATGAATCACGTAATTTGTTAACAAATTTGTATGGTTACGAATTAACAAAATCTGCCCCTGTAATATTATGATTGTCTACAATCATGGCTGTAAACGAGTCATTTTCTGCTAGGATTGGAAGAGAAGCTGTTTAAAGCGGTCCATAAGTCATAATAAGAAGTCGGGGGTGCATGAATCTTTATTTCGTATGTAATTTTCAGCACATTCTGATGGTGCTTTCCTCTTTATGTACCGGCAGTAAACAGCCCCAAGAATGTATGATAGCGTGGATTCGCTTGGTTAGATTTTTGTTTCTTTGGCATTTGTCTTTTGCAGTTCTAACCAAAAAGCAGAATTGAAGAAATATGAACGGCACGATGCAAACGTATGTTATCCTTATACGATTATTAACATGACTCCTTGTTCCTTTGTTTTTAAAAATGGCAATTTCATTGCATCAGTTGCAATAATTTCGTCGTATCAGGGTTGGCACATAATAAGCTCATTGATTGAATCATTCTGGAGTGCGTGCTTAGAACCGTCGAAATGCTTATATTAAAAAAAGTAATAAATAGCGGCCATATTCGTTACAAATGGCAGAGAAATCTCTCCTAGTATTTTACCAAGACAACTCATTCCCCTCAATCCTGCTGCTATCTAACCAAGGATCTTTTTATCATCCTAATCCCTGAAACTAATAATTCTGGAAAGTGAGGGTTGCTTAAGAGACTACCTTGTAAGGAGGAAACTATAGAGGCAACAATGTATGTGACATTAGTTGTCCCAAGACCAATAGTTTATTTGTCAAATTCCCATATAACCCCTCCATCTTCTGCAATACCAAAACAAAAAGACCATTACAACAATGTCTAATTCAAAATTTTAACAAATATGAGTAACGCCGTTGATAAATTGATAACTTGGCAATCGAAAACCTTTTATAGAGCTTGTTTAGATAAACTTTACTACAAATACTTGCAGGAGAAAAAAGGTATGAAGAGTTGAACTTTTCCGTAAGTTCAAATCAACTTATAGACTTTAAATTTTTTAGGAGAACTTAATCTAGCTTCTCAAAAACTTGTGGGATAAGCTCAATTCATTTTATCTTCTCATGTTCTTCTTAAAATGTTTAGGATTCTTTTATCTAAATAAGGTCAGTCTTAATAAAAAGTATGTGTAGAGCCCTGTCTAACAGTTGTAGATGCTACATGCCATTCCATTCAGTTGGGCAATTTTGTTTCTTAAACAAAAAATCGATGATTGGAGCGAAAAGCTTAAGACGAAACTAGCTCTCATGATAGTAATGCTCATTCAACATTGCCCATTAGGAGAATCAGAGAATCAGAAAATCAGAAAGGGTTTCCAAAAAAGATAGGCTTTCCATTTGGTAATTCAAAGGGCTAAAATAACAAATTGGTTGGTGAAAGGCAAAAGTGTTTAATGAGAAAGTAAAGAGAAGGAGGTGAAAATACCTTTAACTTTCTTTTCAATCCAGGTCTCAACAACCATTCCAGTAGCAACACCAGCACCAATGCATGCACTGCAAAATAAAATGGCTTTGGGAAGTGGCCATCGAGGAAGGAAATAATAGTCAGGAATTTGCCTAACTCTTTTGGGTAATCGTTTCTTCAAGGTTGGTTGAGCACTCGGATTTTTCTGCATTTCAGTACCAACAGCTTTCCAATCCACCCCTTTCAATGGATCATTTGCATCTTTACTTTCCATAACGCCTCAATTCCAAACCTTTAATTCCACAAATTATGCTTCTCCTGAACAAAAAAACCCTCATAATTAATAAACGCGAGCAAAAACAAACCAGAATCCACTGGTTTTTGAAAGAAATAATTATAAGTAGCAAATCAAAGGAGATTGAGTGAAATAGTAAGAATCTTGTAAGAAGCAACGATGTTCCTGCCTGTTTTCATTAAGTGGGGTCACACCATTAAAAGCTTTCTTCCAATAATATTGAAAAATATTAAATTTAGGCAAAATGAAAACTGAAGATGTCAATTTTCTGAGTCTGGGGAAATAGAGTTTATGCAGAACGCACCTGGGTAAAAAGTTGGTGGTTCAGAGGTTGTCTCTTGCAAGCTTTTGTCCGTTTTTTTGAGTTGTTGGGAACAGCCTTTGCGATCTCACTTCTTCTATCTTACTCTCATAGACCCGACTACAGATTATTGTGCGTCGGGTTGTATTAGGGTTTTGGCGGTTTTTTTTCTTCTCTTCCTAGAGTTCTTCTATCTGCACCTCCATATGTTCTTCCTATACCTCTTAACATATGTAAAATTACGCATGTGTCTTTAGGTTAAGCAATTATATGATAGGCTAACTCCTTTTACCCTCTTACACCTCACTTTGAGGACATTTATTGAGATTTTTACTTCTTCCTTCTTCTTTTCAACTTTCCAATTTTTAGCATACCAAAATCAATTAGAATGACAAGATGATATATATATATATATATATTAAATGGCAAATTTAGATGAGAAAAGGAAAAAACAAATATAATATAACATGTCCAAATTTTAACTTGAAAAGATTTTTCAAATTTTTAAATTTCACACTCATGAAAGTATCTCAATAAAATTAAATTTTATTATTATTTTAAAAACTTTAGTAATAACATAGAACAAAAGCTAAGGTATGCCACGGTTGGAGCACGTGGCACGGTTCTAGCGTCTCGTTTGGCAGTCTCGAAATTACAAGAAATCTGTGTTTTTTACAGTGTCACAATCATGTCAATGGCTGCCACTCTCACCATTGTAAGAAATCCCATTTTCCTCACTCCCCATTACCATTTCAACAGCCACTTCACCGCACCCTCTTCCTTACGTCTCCTCAGTTTCGCAAAGGTAACATCACATCACATTTCACAACTTCTTCTATTGTTTTTTTCAGCACATGTGCATGTCGAAAGCGTAGCGTGTGTTGTTGTATCAGAACACCCTTTTATTTACTTATGATTGGATTGCATGTTAGATGGAAGGAAGTGAGATCAGTGAAGTGGGGGAGGATGTGAGAGCGGAAAGGAAAATTTTTGTTGCTGGAGCCTCTGGTAGCACTGGGAAAAGAATCGTTGAGCAGTTATTGGCAAAGGGGTTTTCTGTTAAGGCTGGGGTTCGAGATTTGGACAAGGCCAGGTCCACCTTTTCCTCTGCCAACCCCTCTCTTCAATTTGTAAGTTTTTCCTCCATCTTATTGCTGCATTAAGCCAATCTGCCCCACTTTGTTCGTGTAGAGAAATGCTAGGAACACTCTATTTTAGATACACACTTTCTAATTGGTTGTGATTTATTGAAAATCACAAAATTTGATGGACCTCACAACTTCTTTAACTACTCTCTTTCTTGATTTGTTGTTTTCAATGAATTTTGACCAGTCAGAAAGAGTTTACTAGAGAGTATGTTAGTAGCATTCCTTTTAAGTGTATATGAGTGTGTTGGTGTGTATGTGATGCAGGTAAAAGCTGATGTCACTGAGGGGGCTGATAAGCTAGCTGAAGCCATTGGTGATGATTCAGAGGCTGTCGTATGTGCCACAGGCTTTCGGCCAGGGTGGGATTTGCTTGCTCCATGGAAGGTTTGTCAATTTTTTGTTAATGTGTTGTGGTATAGTAGGATGTTTAAATGTACAATTATAATCATTTTGTTTTGTTAGTATGACTCACTTTTCATATCAGTCCTTGGTTTGGTTTAGAAGAAATATAGTTTGCAGGAACTCAGGCTGACTGTTGTGCTCGACATATTCAGTGATTCAGAATCTACCATGGTAGAAGTTATTTAATAGTTTTTGATAGTAGGACAGGTTGCGTATGTTTTTAGAGAGTGTCATTGTTTATTTAAACTTTAAGCAGTTGATTCCCCTGGCTTTTTGAATATGAAACTGTGGAAGTAATCTAACCTGGATCTTTGTTTCTTCGATGTCCTTATTCTGCACTTTGGTTCATGTTGTACCTCTTGTTTAGTAACTGACATCGTTAAGGATTTTGATGCAGAGCTATTAGAATATTTTCGTCTGCTTAAATTTTCAAACTTGTGTGTTGCTTATGTGCTTTCATTTGTGGAATGTTTAAGACTTTCACCTAGGAAGGGATGGCATGGTTATATCCCTAATTTGAAATGTTATTCGTCCTCTAAAGAAGACATTAGAAACTAATTACATTACGAAGAAAATCACCAACAATGGAAAAAATTATTGCAGGGTGAGTGGATTATTCAGTCTCTTGGTATCATTCAGTGCTTCTTATAATAAATTGCTGTGCAGGTTGACAATTTTGGTACTGTAAACCTTGTTGAAGCATGCAGGAAGCGTAATGTCAACAGATTCATTCTTATCAGTTCCATTTTAGTTAATGGAGCATCTATGGGACAGCTACTCAATCCAGCTTACATCTTTCTTAATGTTTTTGGGCTCACCTTAGTAGCAAAATTACAGGCAGAGAATTATATCAGGAAATCTGGCATAAACTACACAATTATAAGACCGGGCGGGTTGAGAAATGATCCTCCAACTGGAAATGTTGTTATGGAGCCAGAGGTTGCACCTACATTTCTGACTTTCTGTTACATTTCCTCAGTAGAATCTTAAGTTTATATTTTGTGGAACAATTGTTGAATTATGTCAAATCCTTGTGTACCAGGACACCCTTTATGAAGGTTCCATATCCAGAGATCAAGTTGCAGAAGTAGCTGTGGAGGCATTGGCTTATCCTGAGGCATCTTATAAAGTTGTGGAAATTGTGTCTCGCCCAGATGCTCCTAAGCGTTCATACCATGACCTTTTTGGTTCCATAAGTCAGCGATGATTCCTGAGTTTATAACTTGATTGCAGATTAAGGAATTTGTTTCTCTGTTATTTTGCTCTGTGGTGGTCAATGTGTATCTTAACTGTGTTCCATTTCTGTTACTTCATTCAATTGGTATGGTAGAGTAATACTGTAAATATTTCAGTATATCTTTTATTTTATTATCTCCTACTCTCCCCCATTAAAGGTGAGTAGACAATTCACCTTGAGCACTACTGAAGATAAGGCTACTTTTGTTTAGCTAATTTAATTAAGACATGTTTGGAGCATGCGCTTAATAAGCTCTCATAAAACAAGAGTTAAGTTACTCATAAGCTTAACTGAAAGCTTATTGAAATTAGTTCAAAAGAGCTTATTTTGATAAGGTTATTCATTAAGTTTATTAAAATCAGAGCTTATAAGTCAAATATTCATGAGTTGAAATATGCCCCTTCAATTGTCTCCTTAATTTTTCAGTTGAAGTCTCTATTAGAAACATTCAAGTTTGCAGAAAATACTCTTCAGGATTGTGGTTAGCTAGTTAAAGCTGAACCTGAAAAAGACACGGAGAATCTTTACTGGAGGCTTTCCTTCTCGTTGAAGCTGCCATCTGGGAAGCCTACTACATGGACACAGCAGGATCTCTGCTCTTTTCTCTTAATTTGTTTTGAAGTTCATTGTAGGAATTCTATAGAAAGAGTGATCTGATATATCTACAGGAGATTAGATTCTTTGCTTCTACACTAGTTTATTATAGTACCTTAAAAAATCCCACCAAATAGATTCTTAATGCTTACTCTGTCATCCTTAATCTTTTTCTTTTAGATTTCCTCCTGAAATCCATCTCTATTTGTTCCAAACCAACAATTTACATATATACATAGTAATTGACCGATGCAATTGCTTTTGCTTTCTTTCGCACAAACTTGATCTGTTCTACCCAGTAGGAATAGTGATAGCAAAAAATGCCAAAATGAAGATGGACTCCTGGACCCCTTTAGCTACTTTGATAAACATTTATGTTTCATTTTCACTGGATAGCTTTTCGTTGGGCACATTTTTTCTTAACTTGAGTGCTTGCTCTGATGCACGGATATTTTAAATTTGACGAACTACTTGTATCATGCAAATACAAAATTCTTATCTGCATTCCATGACTGTCTATATCAGAACATGAATATTTTAACCTCCTCATAACTTGAATCATAACACATTTATTTAAATTTGGCTACGTAATGTGTCTTTAATAAATTTCAAAGGAGATTAATTACTAGCAATGATACCATAAAATATGAATATAAACTATATTGCGAGAATAAAGAAATGAAACAGAACAATATGAAAGTTAGCTTCCCTGAGAGGTTCAGTGCCCGTGTCTCGTGTTTAAGATATTTGCTGTATTACAAGTAAAGGAAACATTACATAGATGGTTGTTAAATGTTGTGAAAGCACCAATTTCTCTGAGCATTACATTACATGGACGAATTCCAGATCCCAAATCTGTTTCAAAAAACATCAACCCACAGAAAATAAAGAATTAAATCATGTAATTGTATATTCTCTGAGCAAATGGGCATCATATTAGTCTTCTCAGGTGAACCTAGCAACCACAAAAGCAAAGACTACAAAAACAGCTTGGGCAGAAATATGCACTCCTGCGCTTTCCATTGGTGCAGGTGGAATTGCAGCAACATCTTCTACCACATTCTCAGCCACACAACAGTGAGCAAAAACCAACACAGCCATAATGTAGAAAGTGCGAACTACAACAGTGTTGCAGCTCTCCATTTTTCTACCACCCATCACTTGATGAATAACTACTAATGATGAAAATAGTGGAACACCACAAGGCATTTTATAGTTAGGATTAGAGACAAGGGAGCAATTTTGAGGTGTAATATGTAGCTGAAACAGTAAACACAATGATCTGAGAGAGTGGGATGTTAATGATGATGTTTTGTCTCCCTCACCTTAAACAATTAGGGTGTATGCATTATATAACGGTGCTGAGTTAGAAGTATGTAATAAGCTTTTGAAGCGTAAACATTAAGCATGCAAAGAGTTATAATTAAACCAGAGGATTATCAATAGCTAAACAAAAAGAAAGGCAAAAAAGTTATGACAGAGCAAAGCTACTACACATAGCTTGTGGTGACAGTGTCCGTTTTGTGAGGGCCACTTTAGCTGGCTTAACATGTTCAATTTTTAACTTATAAGGATAAAAACTTGTTATTTTTCATTTTTATTTATTTATTTATTTTGATACATATATTAAAACATAAATTGTATCTAAGTCTTGATCTTTTAGAATTCGGTTCTTTCTGTAAGTTATTTTCACAGTATTGTTATAGTTAAATGGCTACAAACTGTTTTCTATTTTGAGATTAATTTCAGTCACTATAAACTATTCCTAGAAATCCAAGTAAAAATTATTGAATGTTAAGTATATAACTTGAAAAAAATCCCATGAAGAGTTGGTCAAACTTTAAATTGAGAACCCATCAAAAAATTGAATTCCGTTGTTCAAATTTTGGTATCGTCAGATAAGTTGTCATAATATGCTGTGGAATCCAAATTATTTCAGGACTTTTCTTTTACTGAAAAAATTTCTAAAATGTTAAATAATGAAACTTATCCGTAAGTAAACAAAAGTGACTCCGTGGCCCAATGGATAAGGCGCTGGTCTACGGAACCAGAGATTCTGGGTTCGATCCCCAGCGGAGTCGTTTAAATATATTCTTTTTCATATTTTACGTTTTATAAAAATAAATTAAATATTTTAAAATTCTCTTCAGTAGGTATAGGTCAGGATGGCCGAGTGGTCTAAGGCGTCAGACTCAAGTTCTGATCTTCGAAAGAGGGCGTGGGTTCAAATCTCACTTCTAACAAGTACTTTTACAAATTTTTTTATTTTTATGTCAAAATGAATATATAAGTATGGCTAATAAACATCTAATAAACATTAAAACATTGATCTATCGTCAAACAATATTTTAAAGTTAATAAAATAGTATACTATAGTATTCAAAAATTAACAATCCACAAACAATAATTAATAAACTTTACGAAAATTATAATACCTTAGAATCACTAATAAAGTATTTCAAACAAAAATATTTTATTGCGTCATTGTAACTAGTAATCCAATTAAAAGCATTGACAAACTAATGATTTTTTTTTTAAGAGAGGATATATGAGTTTCTTTTAAGATAAGAAACTAAAAATATAATTTATTAAAAAAATACACATGCCACATTGGAAGTTTTTTGACTTACAATTCATTAAACAATTATATTAAATGGTGGAGATTAAGGATGACAAATTTAATGTTTAACACTTTTTTAGAGAAATAAAAGTATAATTTGAAAAAAATATATTAAAGAATAATAAGATATTTAAACAAATTAAAATATATGTCCAATGATAATATGTTACTTTTTTATGAGTATCTTTGCTACAAATGTGTTATGAGTTTAAACGTGTAATAAGATTTTGAAGAGTATTATATCAGTTCAAAATTTGATAAAATTTGATGTAGAAAATAAAACATTATAATGATTATGAATGTTTATCAATATTACATCTGTTAGCAAGAAGAGGTTTAGAAAATGCAGAAAAAGACATATTTTATTAATCATGGTTAATAATTGATGTATTAGGTCTTCTTTCTAAAAAAGAATATTAGGTAAACTGAGATATATATGGTTGTCTAATACAAGTAATGTAATATATGTTATTTTACATCTATTTGTCTTTTAGTGTGACCAGTACTTTTTTTATTTTCATGGATAATAAATAATTATTTCATAAATTTGTAATGACTTCATCGATGATTTTTAATCTAGTCTAAAAATTATGAGGTACATGAGAGACATTTAAAAATTTGTGTTCTAAATGATCAAAGAAAGAAAATTATATGAAAAATTATCAAAGTGTGAGTTGTAGGTGAAACAAACTCAATTTTTAGGACATGTGATATTGGTGTGACATTATTGTTAACCCTTCAAAAGTTGAAGTTGTGTAAGGTTTAGGGTTTAAGGTTTAAATCCTAAAAATATTATACTACATAGTTTTTTTAAGATTAATAGAGTATTATAGAAAGTTTATTGAAGAATTTTTAGTTTACATTAAAAATATAGAGACACTAATTGTATGAGAAAAGTTTGAAGTTTTTAGTGATCATAAATACTTGAAGTACTTTTTTTTTTTTTTTTATCAAAAACAAGTAAACATGAAATGACATAGATGGATGAAATTTATTAAGAATTACGACTTTGAGTTGCAATATCATCTTGGAAAGGAAACCATTGTGGTAAATGCTCGAAGTAAAAAATCTCTACATGCATCTATGATGATGGTAAAAGAATTTTATTTGGATAGGTGATATTAATAAACAAGGTATTACCATAATTAATTGGTTTAGGATTTGTTGTTCTAAATTGGATGGTGGGCTGTAAGTTCTTAATTTTAGGTTGAAAATAAAGCATATCTGCTTAGGAATGCTTGGGATTTTACATACGGTAGTTTGCCTTTGACTACTTTGATGAAGGCTAGGTTTTGTAAGTGTAAGTATAAAAAAATCATACTTTTCATTCTTCTTCCTTATGGTTGGGTATCAAGGATTACTCTGATACTGTCTTGGAAGATACTTTTTGGACTGCTGGAAAGGGTGACAATATTAATTTTGGAATGACTTGTTGTGTTCGTCTAGGTTTATCTCTTCGATTGGTTTCTTATTTGGATAGAGTTAACCTTACTACTAAGGTTCAACATGCTTGGAATGGTAGCTCTTGGACATTGTCTTCATCCTTGTACAACTTGTTTGAGCTTCACAGTTTACATAACATTTCTATCTCTAATTCTTTGGATATTCCTAAATGGAAGTTAAAGAACTCTGGGGTGATGAGTCATACGGTGGCTAAATGTTTTCTCTCAACTCTTATTAGTGCTTGTGATTGGGGGGATTTTGTTTAGTCTTCAGCCATTCTGCGAACCAAGTGCTCTGTCCTTTGGAAGGTTTTACACAATAGGATTTTTATTGACAAAGATGTTCAGAAGAGGAGTGTTCCTTGTGTAATAAACATGAAGAATCTATCTTTCATTTGTTTTTTTAAATGTCCTACTGCTTTGTGCATTTGGAAATGACTTCAACAAATCTTTACTGTTTTAATGATTTCTCTACCATGTTCTTAATTTATCTCTTTAAGTATCCACGGAGCCCTTTGGTTAAGTATATTAGTCTTGCTGTTGTTTCTTTTTTTTTTTTTTTTTTTTTTTTTTTTCTTATGGATGATTTGGTGGATGAGGAATCATGCTAGAATTCAATAACCTATCAACATTGATTCGACCATTCATTCCATTAAAGGATACATTAGACTATCAGGTAATGCCTCTACCAAATCCATGTGTAATATATGACTAACTTTTCTATCCTACAATTTTTTGACATTAATACTTGGCTTGAGAAAGTTTCCTCCTTTATACAAGTTATCTAGAGGTTTTTTGGATGTGGTGTGGATGAAAATGAATATTAATTGATGGTGTTGTGAGGCTATCATGGGATGGTTGCATGTGGTGGTATGTTCAAAAGTGGCAGAGGTAGAATATTGGGAGTTTCTCCTCGTTCTTGGGGATTTAAAACTTCTTATATGTTGAGGTCATGAAAGTTATTCTTGAGATTGAGCATTCATGTACTATTGGTTTTAGAAGGCTTTAACTTGAATATGATTCTTCTTTGGTTTGTAAAATCTTTCCCTTTTCTCTGGTGGTTCCTTGGGCTCTTAGAGATAGATGGAAAATTATTTGAGGACTTATGATGAGATGAATTTCAAAGTTTCTCATATCTATAGGGAAGAGAATTATTGGGCTAAGATTTTAGTCAATTTGGGGATTGAAAATAAGCTTGATTTTAAATGGAATTCTACCATGCCTCTTATTACTAGTTTGGATTCTCTTTTTCATAATAGGTTTCAATTCGCTATGTTTACGTTTGTTTAGTTGAAAGTTTGTTTGTTCTTCTTTACATGGGTTTGGTGTAGCCCCATGGTCTTATATATTGCTTTTTTTTTCTTTTATCTGATTTGGTTCATATGATGGTAAATGATTGGTGAATTATGGGGTATCATTCTAATTGAGATGTCAAGATTCATAATGATGTCTAACATGAGTTTTTTTAATTAAAAAAAAGAATTATATTTAATAGAATCGTTTAGAGACTTGAACTTAGCTATGAAACTAAAACTCAATTTAGAATATTAAAAATCTCAGGTGAATTTTTGGAACTAACAAAATAAGCTCAAGAAAGGTATTAAATGTTTCAAGAAAAGTTAGCAACAATGATAAAAGGAAAGAAATCTGATTTCCACAAGGATTTTAATGGAATCATCAAATTTAGAGATAAAATTTGCCTACTTGCAAAATAATATGAGAAAACTAATATTGGAGAAAGCTCCTTAGAGTATCTTAAGCATTCATATAAGTATCACAAAGATGTATTATGACTTGAAGATATTTTGGTGGTATGGAATGAAGAAAGTAGTAATGAAGTTTTTTACAAATTGTTTAGTGTGTCATAGAACAAAAATAGAACATACAAATACTTATCGTGAACTAAGACTTTTATATGTTTCAGAATGGAAATGGAACAAATATTTATATGACAAGCTTAGAAAGGATTGTGTTTGGTCATAATGTAATATGGATAATTGTAGATAGATTAACAAAATTTGTTCACTTTCTACCTTTTAATATCAAATTTTCTTTAAAAAAATTACCTCACATGCACATAAGAGAAATTATTAGATTATATGATAAATTTCAAATAAAGATACTCGTTTCACCATCAAGATTTTAAAATAATTTATAAACAACTTTAAAAACAAAACTCAAACTTAGTTAAGTTTATCACTCTCAAACTAATATACAATTTAAAAGAACTATCTAATCTTTTAAAGACTGGTTAAGAGTTTGTTTCTTAACAAAATCTATTAATTAGAATAAATTATTCCATATAGATAAAATTTACTTATAATACTAATTTCTATTCTTATAAAAAAAATATAGAATTCCATTGTGTTAAGCTGAGAATTGAAATTTCTTAATTTTAGATCTAAAATTATTTAGAATTTACGCTTTAGAGTTTATATTCTAGTAAACATATAAGATTTGCAAACATATAAGATTAAGATATTGAGATCTTATATAAAATTAAATAACATAAATATATATGTTTTTGTTATATATTTTAAATAATTATAAAGATATAAAATATTATATATTCACTTACACATGTATATAAAAATGTTGTTAATATTTGTTATAAGAAATCTTTACACATAAAAGGTACTCTAATTTTTAATTAGATAATAAAACCTTTTCGATATTTTGAATACTACTAATTTCAACCATGAATAATTTTAATTACTTATATATTTTCATTTTTATTTTTTCAATCTTCGGAAGCAATAATAACAATAAAGAGCAAAAGTTTGAACTAACAAGGTTTTCCATAACTTGAAGATATTTTATTAAATAAAAGTACATTAGAGATATTTTTTGTTATATTTATTTATGATTTCCATGACAAACAAAACTACAAATGCAACTATCTGACAAGATTTATGAGGAACGAGGAATCACGAGTAACATGGCACTGCGTGTGTTAGTGTGAATTAAAGAAGGAAAGAAACAACATAGTTTAGGTTTTGTCTTCTTCATAGACGTATGTTAGAGTTCAGAGTTCACGTTTGAGCATTGTACTTTGAGCTTTCAAACCAACCATTAAATTTTCACTTTATAATAATTTACAATTTGTTTTCATCTGATTTGTTTTGTGATTGTGAATTTCCAAAACCAATCTAATAATATATAAGATAAGACTAAAGAAATCTAATGTATTCATTCTAGATTGTATAGTTAATATTATTTGTGTGCAGTTAAATTATACAATTATAATAAGATAAAGGCCGAGTCAATCTACCTTACTGGCATGTTATATTAACATTACTTTAAGTATAATTAAATTATAAAATTGTAAGAATATAAAGTTTCACAATATTTATTTTAAAACTTGTTTGTGATTTCAATGGATATGTTATTATATGGCATCCAAATATTTGTCTGATAACTTTCACTTTTCTAGAAAAAATACATCTATTCAATAATAAAAATCTCAATATATAAAAAAAACAATTAACTATGAAAAGTGTATTTTATCTTTTACTTTAGGAAGAAATGTTTCAAATTATTTTAATTATGCGAATTAATCTGACATAATTGTTAAAACATCTTAATACATTTGTAAAGAATAAAACATATTTTTTTATTTTTCTAAATTTTTTCAAGTTTTATTTTGGTCCTTGTATTTTTTTTATTTTTTTCTAATTTGAAATGCACCATATTTATGTCCAAAAATATAATAGTGTTTATTAGAAAAAAAAGATTTTTTTTTTTCAAAACTCTAGTCTTATAACCATAAAATTGTTCCCTTTTAGCAAGTTTTTAGCTTTTGGACCTCCGAAATAAAAAATTACACACTTAAAGGTTTTCTATAAAAAAAAAAACATAAAAACTTAATAATAACAATTAAAGAAGTGAGAAGTTAATTTGAAATGAAAAAGATAATTATAAGTAAATTTTATACTTTAATTATTATTAATAAAATAATAAATTAAACCTTAGAAAAATACTAAATAAACATATTATTGAATTTTTGTTAATCTGAGTTTACATAAGAGATACTTAACGTATAATATATTTAACATCTCGATAATGAGTCAAGATTGACATAAGTAATAAGAGTCTGTGTTTATTAATAATAATCCAAAATTTAAATATTAATAATATAATTTTATTTATAAAATAAATTATGTTATGAAAAAAAATTAATCTGTCGAAGTTTTAGGTTTGTAACTTTTGTATAGAGACTTTCCTACTTCTTTATCTCTCTTCTTTGTTCTCTTTCTCCAACTTCTTTTTTAAGTTTTTGATTTTATATTTCATTTATTTTAGGGTTTGAGGAATAGTTCCCATCTCATTAGATTTTCAAATAGAAAACATTTTTACTAGTTTAAATTTTCAAATAAAGTATATTTTTGTTAATCTAAAGACTTTTTGTTTTCTTATCATTAATTTTGGTTAGATCAGTTGATAAAAGTTGACAAAAAAAATCCCTTCTACTTAGAAAAAAATCAGATTTTATAAAATAAAATATCAAACGTTTCTATTAAAACGATACAACTAAAATTTTGGATTATTTAATCAAAATAGATGGAAAAATATGTAATTATTAATTTTTGATCCACCGATATTTAAATAAAATGACAATAGTTTTGAAATAAAGAATAAGAAGAATAATAGTTATAATTGTAGTTTTAAATTTTTAATATATTCGGTTTTTCTTTATAATTATAAAATAATAAAAAATCACACACTGTGAAATTATACTTACATTCACTTTAGTTCCAGGGTAGTTATTTTTTTTCCTTGTATTTTTATGTTTTGTTTGATAAAGGATAAATAAATAGAAGAAAAGAAAAAGAATAACTTAAGAAATAAGTGAAAAGAAAAGTTATTTAATTAAAAGTAAATGAATGGAAAATATAATTTTATTTTTTATTATTTTTAATAAATAAAATAATAGAAATGAGTCTCATTTATTTCATATTTAAATTTTTCAAATTTAGAAAAAGATAACCCTAAATATAGTTTTAAAAAATAAGTTTTTAAAAACTATTTTAGCTCTTTAAATTTAGTCGGCTATTTTAGGTGTCACTGGTGTATTCATTTTGGAGGACAGAGAGACTCATGTTAGTGGTAGGATAAAGGACACAAATTCAAGAAAAATAAAAAAAGATATCCGTATATTTGACTAAACCTTATTTTGTGGGTTGAAAGTGGCTTGTGCTGTGGTTCCTACTTGCAGAGTTCAACACAGACATGGCTTCCCACGGCGAACATCACCACCACCACCACCACCACCACCATGATCACGATCACGATCATGATGGTGGAGAGGGAGAGAGTAAGTCATGGGTAGGCAAGGATGGGAAGGTGTACCACAGCCACGATGGTCTGGCGCCGCATTCTCACGAACCCATCTACTCTCCCGGCTTCTTCAACAGAAGAGCCCCTCCTCTTAACAGGAATTTCAACGAAAGAGCCTTCACTGTCGGAATTGGTGGACCTGTCGGCACCGGGTGGGTCCCACTTCACCCTCTTTCTCTGTGTTTGCAAACCTTCAAAAGTTAAGCCCTTTTCACTTTCATGGCAATGCAGGAAAACAGCTCTCATGTTGGCCCTTTGCGAGTTCCTTCGGGATAACTACAGTCTCGCTGCTGTGAGTTTTTCCGCCTTCAGTTCTTCCAATTTTGTTCTTCATTTTGACAAAAAAAAAAAAAAAAAAAAAAAAAAAAAAGGTGCTTGCTTTCTTGGTTCTTTCAGGTGACAAATGATATATTTACTAAAGAGGATGGTGAGTTCTTGGTGAAGCACAAAGCTCTTCCAGAAGAAAGGATACGCGCTGTGGAAACTGGGGGCTGCCCACATGCTGCAATTCGTGAGGACATTAGTATTAATCTTGGACCACTTGAGGAGCTTTCTAACCTCTTCAAAGCAGACATACTTCTTTGTGAATCTGGGGGAGGTATTTTTATTTATCTAATTTTTAATTACTCACTAACTACACTTTAATTACATTGCTTTCAATCATGGATTCTCATGTTATTAAGGTTATTCACTTTCATTATACATGGCTGGATAATTTTTGATTCCTTGATAGGGTCAAAGTTGAACTCTTGGTTACTATATTTAGAATCTAGTTAACATGTTTTGGATGATTTTTACTGTGAACACACGTAAGAGAGGAAAATAGAAGTAAAAGAGCAAAATAATTTTGAACAAGCCAAAGGAGTGTTTGTATAAATTAGTAATGTTATCACACGTGTCATTGTTTTTGAAATTAAGTTAGATCCCAAGAGATTTGGATATTCACTTGAGTTTCCTTGTTCTGCAGATAACCTGGCTGCGAATTTCAGCAGGGAATTGGCAGACTACATAATTTACATAATAGATGTGTCTGGTGGTGATAAAATTCCTCGGAAAGGTGGACCTGGAATCACACAAGCCGATCTCCTTGTAAGTGCTATTTGCATAGATCTTGCACTGTTCTTGTCACACATCCATCTATGCTTATATACAATCCTCGTTGCAAGATTTTAGAATGGAAAATGTTACTTTGATATTACTGTTCATTTTATTTCTGTTTAACACTTTTACGTGTCAAATGACATTTTGCGTGGCAAGAAAGAGGAAATGATATATGCTTTGGCTTACGTGGTGATAATTTATCTTATTAGAAAGAATTATTTTGTCATTTACAAATGTAAAGGAAGAGTCAATTTGAGAGGGAAATGAAATCTTTCCCTCATTAGTCTTTCATAGCTTGCATTGAAGGAGAGAGAACAGAGAAATTGGGCGTTTGTTGTTGTTCGTCTTCACCACCCAATCTTTCGTATTTTCGGCCGTCTTTGTGGTGTTTTCGTCCGTGGTTCCGTTCAATTTCGTGGTTTGCTCTTGACCCTAAACTGAAACCATTGTTGCTATGAATCATGCTTCCTGTTTGTTTTGGTCAGTTTATCCAACTTTATCTATGTGGTTCGTTATGTCCATATAAGTGGTTTGCTACGTTAACAGTTGCGACACCCGTATTTAAAGCCCCAAGTGTCAGTTCATCCCACCCTATCTATGTGGTTCGCTACGTACATTTAAGTGGTTTGCTACATTGACAGTTGTGACACCCATATTTAAAGCCCCAAGTGTCAATTCATCTCACCCTATCTATGTGGTTCGCTATGTATATTTAAGTGGTTTTCTACGTTGACAGTTGCAACACTCGTATTTAAAGCTCCAAGTGTTAGTTTATCCAACTTTATCTATGTGGTTCGCTACGTATATGTAAGTGTTTGCTACGTTGACAATTGTGACACCCGTATTTAAAGCCCCAAGTGTCAGTTTATCCTATTTTATCTATGTGGTTTGTTACGTTGACAGTTGCAACATTCATATTTAAAGTCCCAAGTGTCACTTTATCCCACTTTATCTATATGGTTCGTTACGTACATTTAAGTGGTTTGCTACGTTGACAGTTGCTACACTCGTATTTAAAGCCCTAGTGTCAGTTGATCCAACTTTATCCATGTAGTTCGTTACGTACATTTAAGTGATTTGCTACATTGACAATTGTGACACCTATATTTAAAGTCCCAAGTGTCAGTTTATCCAACTTTATTTATGTGGTTCGTTGCATACATATAAGTGGTTTGTTACGTTAACAGTTGCCACACTCGTATTTAAAGCCCGAAGTGTCAGTTCATCCCACCTTATCTATGTGGTTTGCTACGTTGACAGTTGCGACACCCTTATTTAAAGCCCCAAGTGTCATTTCACCCCACTCTATCTATGTGGTTCGTTACGTACATTTAATTGGTTTGCTACGTTGACAGTTGCGACACTCGTATTTAAAGCCTCAAGTGTCAGTTTGTCCAACTTTATCTATGTGGTTCGCTTCGTACATATAAGTGGTTTGCTACGTTGACAGTTGCGACACCCGTATTTTTGAAGCCGCAAGTGTCAGTTTATCCCACTTTATCTATGTGGTTTGTTACGTACATATAAGTGGTTTGCTACGTTGACAATTGCGACACCCGTATTTAAAGTCCCAATTGTCAGTTCATCCCACCCTATCTATATGGTTCGTTACGTACATATAAGTGGTTTGCTACATTGACAGTTGCAACACATTTATTTAAAATTTGTCGTCCTTAATAAGTGGTAATAAAAATTGAATTAAGACATTAAATACACTAATGTCCACGTGGTTGCCCGAGTTAATGTATGTAGTTCGATGGGTACAATTTTTGGATAAAAGTATTGAAGTTGGATATAAACTTAGTATATTTGACAATGAATCCATTATGAACAAATATGATAAGCCAACTAAGTCACATTTAAATGAACTTCATTCATACCATTACAGATGTGATTTGAACATTGATCCAGGAAAGAACAACATTGTTTTGTTTACAATATACACTTCATTATTAATCTTTGACAGTATATTCGTTCGGTTAATGTTATCCTCATGGATCACCATCTGCCAACTAGCTCTTCCCTGAAATGTTGAATCTCTTTTTGAAAATAACAACCTCCCCTCCTCTCAACCCAGCGTGGGCAAACTCTGTCTGCAGTTTCCTGCTCAATTTGATTTTGTCTTGAAGGTACATCAACCATGCAAAATGAGTGTTGGCAATAGAAGCCTTATAGTCTTCCTTTAAGTATTATATTAGCAAGTCCCAGATATGTTGTCCTACAACAATATCGGACACAGGTATACATAATACAACAAAAAAAAAATCATTTATGCCAAAAAAATACAACTTATCCCAATTTTTAAATAATTAACATCGACATTAGGACAAATACCTTTGATCCAGAACTTAGATCAGTTGTCATTGTTATGCTTGCAAAAGACATGTCAAGAAACAAATTATGTCATTAGTCCATATGTAACGTGTAGTGAAAAAAATTTGCAGCATGTGGAGCACTAAGTGGTAAGCTCAGGTCACATAAGTGGTTCGCTGGGTATAATTTTGGAACATCCACACACGTCTCAGAGGTGGAAGGACTCAGTGGTTAGCCCTGGTCACCTAAGTGGTTTGTTGGGTACAATTTTGAAACACTCACACACGTCTCAGAGGTGGAAGAACTAAGTGGTTAGACCAGGTCACCTAAGTGGTTCACTGGGTACAATTTTAGAAAACCCTCACACATGCCCCAGGGGTGGAAGCGCTAAGTGGTTAGCCCAGGTCACCTAAGTGGTGTACTGGGCACAATTTTAGAACACCCACACGGTGGAAGGACTAAGTGGTTAGCCCAGGTCACCTAAGTGGTTCGTTGGGTACAATTTTGGAACACCCACACACGTCTCAGCAGTGAAAGGACTAAATGGTTAGCCCAGGTCACCTAAGTGGTGGGATACAATTTTGGAACACCCACATACGTCTCAGAGGTGGAAGGAATAAGTGATTAACTCTGGTAAGCTAAGTGGTTCATTATGTATAATTTTGGAATACCCACACACGTCTCAGGAGTGGATGCACTAAGTGGTTAGCTCTGGTCAGCTAAGTGGTTCGCTGTGTATAATTTTGGAACACACATGTGCCCCAGGGGTGGAAGGACTAAGTGGTTAGCCCAAGTCACCTAAGTGGTTTGCTAGCTACAATTTTGGAACACCCACACATGCCCAAGGGATGAAAGTACTAAGTGGTTAGCCCCGATCAGCTAAGTGGTTTGCTAGGCACAATTTTGGAACACGCACACGTGCCCCAGGGGTGGAAGGACGAATTGGTTAGCCCAGGTCACCTAAGTGGTTCGCTGGGTACAATTTTGGAACACCCACACACGTCTCAGGGATGGAAGCACTAAGTGGTTAGCTCTGGTCAGCTAAGTGGTTCGCTGTGTGTAATTTTGGAACACACATGTGTCTCGGGGGTAGAAACACTAAGTGGTTAGCCTAGTTCACCTAAGTAGTTCGCTGTATGTAGTTTTGGAACACACACATTTGTCTGAGGGGTGAAAACACTAAGTGGTTAGCTCAGTTCAGCTAAGTGGTTCGCTGTGTGTAATTTTGGAACACACACGTGTCTCAGGGGTGGAAGGACTAAGTGGTCAGCGCAGTTCACCTAAGTGGTTCGTTGTGTGTAATTTTGGAACACACACGTGTCTTAGGGGTGAAAGGTCTAAGTGGTTAGTCCAGATCACATAAGTGGTTCGTTGTGTGTAATTTTAGAGCACATACATTTGTCTGAGGGGTAAAAACATTAAGTGGTTAGCCCAGTTCAGCTAAGTGGTTCGCTGTGTGTAATTTTGGAACACACACGTGTCTCAGGGGTGGAAGACTAAGTGGTTAGCCCAGTTGACCTAAGTGATTCGCTGTGTGTAATTTTGGAACGCACACGTGTGTCTCAAGGGTGGAAGGTCTAAATGGTTAGTCCAGGTCACATAAGTGGTTCGCTGTGTGTAATTTTGGAACACATACATTTCTCTGAGGGGTGAAAACACTAAGTGGTTAGCCCAATTCAGCTAACTGGTTCGCTGTGTATAATTTTGGAACACACGTGTCTCAGGGGTGAAAGGTCTAAGTGGTTAGTTCAGGTCACATAAGTGGTTCGCTGTGTGTAATTTTGAAACACACACATTTGTCTGAGGGGTGAAAACACTAAGTGGTTAGCCCAGTTCAGCTAAGTGGTTCGCTGTGTGTAATTTTGGAACACACACACGTGTCTCAGGGGTGGAAGAACTAAGTGGTTAGCCCAGTTCACCTAAATGGTTTGCTGTGTGTAATGTTGGAACACATAGGTGTCTCATGGGTGGAAACACAAAGTGGTTAGCCCACTTCACCTAAGTGGTTCGCTGTGTGTAATTTTGCAATACATACACGTGTCTCAGGGGTGGAAGAAGGACATTGGCGGGTGAAAGATGAAAATCAGCAATCTAGACCATGACAAGAAACCATTTTTTTCACGTACATGCATAACCAGCAAGAAAGAGCAAACCATGTGAACAAACCCTAGACCATAAACGAAGCAAAGTTTGACACCAGCAACCCAGAACATATCAAGAAACCATTTTTTCCGCGTACAAGCATAACCAGAAAGCAAAAGCAAACCATGTGAACAAACCCTAGACCCTAAACGAAGCAAAGTTTGACACTAACAACGTAGAACACAGCAAGAAACCATTTTTCGGGTACATGCATAACCATCAAGCAAGAACAAATCATATGAACAAACCCTAAACCGTAAACAAGGCAAATATCGACGCTAACAACCCAGAACACAGCAAGAAACCATTTTTTGCATACATGCATAACCAGCAAACAAAACCAAACCATATGAACAAACCCTAAACCCTAAACGAAGCAAACATCCACACACAGCAAACATGTTTCACACCAAAAATACTTTCTGTTTAGGCTCAATACCACCAATGCAAATGCTCGAGCTTCGACAGCAAAGTAGGAAACACCACAGCGACGGTGGATTGGCGGCCGGAAAACGAACGCGACGGTAGACGTCTGCGAATCTTGCTGTTTTTCTCTGTTCTCTTTCCTTCAGCGCACGCGGGGTAATGAGTGCAATGTGAAATGAGATATGTTTTTCTCTCTCAAATTGTCCTGCATTTTCAGAAGGCAAATGACAAAAAACACCCTTACGAAAAGACAAAGGTAAACCACGTAAGCCAAAAATAATGAAAATTTTTCTTCATTGTCATGCGGGACAGTACATGACACGTCGGAATGTCAAACAGAAGTAAAAGAAAAACAATGTCAAAGTAACATTTTCCTATAATATGACTATGAAAGTCGTTGGACTTGATTCCAGGTGATAAACAAGACTGACCTTGCTCCAGCAATTGGGGCTGATTTAGCAGTCATGCAAAGAGATGCTTTGCGGATGAGAGATGGAGGACCATTTGTGTTTGCACAGGTTAGTTAACTACATTATTTGTTGGAATAATGGTGTTATAAATTTTAATTCCATGGTGTATCCTAGTTTCAGCTTTTCACTTAGGCTTTCTGTGTTGAGTTTTCACTGTATCTTTGTTATGGTCTTGAGCTACAATACTTTTTGACCTGATTTAGAAATGTATGTGCAGGTGAAGCATAAGGTTGGAGTGGAAGAAATTGTGAACCATGTCTTACAGGCGTGGGAAGCAACGACTGGTAATAAACGTCATTAACGTTTCTAGGTAAAATGGTTTCCTTTGTGTCGTATATTGTGATAGCATGTTCAGAAACAACTTTCCGAACATTCTTGTTCCTGCATGTTACCATAATAACTTTATCATGTTACTGCTTGGACCTGATCTGTATGTGCCAAATTTCTAACTTTTTTTTAATTATAGTGTTTATTCTCCTCGTTTTTAATTATATGTGCTATTTGGTCGTCCAATCCAATCAGGGGCTAAGAGTTACACAAATGTTAAATAATGTTGAAGATGATGAATATTAATGTACAATCCAACAATATATCAATGGATTGTTATTGATTTTACACAAATGTCCAACAATGTCAAAGATGATGAACACTAAGACAATAACATGAGGCAATTGCTTCCTCTACCCTCTCAATTTGAACCTGCACCGCGCAATTTTTTAATATGATTATTTTACCTTTCTTTAAAGTGACTTTTGAATTATTTGGAAAATTTTCTAAAATACACCTTTTGCAATTTATGAAACACGTTCAGGGAAACATTTTCTAGAAGAGGATTCTAGAAATTTTTTTCTCAAAATCCGTAAAATATATTTCGGAATTAGTTTTTCACAACAGGTTTTCAGAACAAACTTTCTAAGATTATAATATATTTCGAAATGCATAGAAACGTGTTACATAACACATTTCTGATTTGAAAGACTTTTCTAGAGCCAGATTTTTTTTCAGCTTTACTATTCTCTTTCTTGTGTGGCAGTGTTGTTGTGGTGGCAACAGGGTTGGTTGGGTGTAGTGAGAGAGAAATAGTGGGCAATCTAATCATTTCATTCAATCGTGGGTGTGCTGGTTCAAAAATGAGGGATGTAGTTTAAAAAATGGGGGGTAGAGGAAGTAATTGTCTAACAATAATAATAGATACAATAGTACTATGGAAAGAAAAAAGAAAAATACATCCAGTAGAATGTCATCATAAATTAAGAGAATATAAACCAAAACATACTCAACAACAATTGAAAGGAAGATCACCACAACATACTAAGATACCAATGTGAAATAAGTTGTCAAAAATATTTTTTTAACTTATTTATCATATTGTGCATCACTTTGTAATATCTTGTAATTTAAATTTACCAAAATTTATTCAAAACTTTTTGGTTTTTAAAATATTTGTTACTGAAAAAATTAAAAAAAAAATACAAAAA
>Ga0209489_102255_pt1 | contig 39373 bp, 20 predicted proteins | sample SiratrowhiteBW_FD_187527 | JGI IMG/M metagenome (GOLD analysis project Ga0209489, IMG submission 187527) | Root nodule microbial communities of legume samples collected from California, USA - Siratro white BW (SPAdes) (version 2) | ecosystem: Host-associated > Plants > Roots > Nodule | place...
TTATTAATCAGTATAATTAACTTTTAACGATATTTTTATAGATAATTTGATTAAAAAAATGTTTCTGAAATAAGTAAATTTTAAAGTAATAACTTATTTTAAAAAAATCATAGGATTCGTTTATTAAAAAAATAAAACTACTTATTTTTCTTTTATATATATATTTATATATTAGATAAATACATAAAAAAAACTGAAGTCCATTTCCTTTATTAAAATAAAAAAGACAGAGAAACTGAACCTATTCTGGACAAATTCTTCCTTCACCCCCATACCTTCTTTCTGCACTCCCATATAATTTTTTTATTCCATGACTGCCCTCCATGAAATTACACAAATACCCTCTCCTTCATTTTTTGAAATTGTGAACCGGATGGAGTGTATCCGGTTCTCATTTTAAAAAAAAAAATACAAACCGGACGACTCCATCCGGTTCTCAATACAGCAGATCGAAAAATCCTCAAATTTGCCGTCGACAGTTTCCAAATCCCAAATCAACTACTCTAATCATCAATATCACCTATTAATTGCTAATAAACATCACAAATTGGTTACCTAATGCTTCTATAAAGGATTAATTGAAAGATTTTGAATAATGAAGAAACGGAAGTCGCGAATAGCTTACCTAAACCGGACGAAGTTCTCTTAACCGGATGAGTATTTTTTTTTTAAAATGAGAACCGGATGCACCTCCCATCCGGTTCACAATTTCAAAAAAATGTAAACCGGATGGGGGGTGCATCCGGTTCTCATTTTCAAAAAATTAAACCGGATGGCCTGGTCATCCGATTAGGAAGGAAAGGAGTTTTATTAAGATAGGGGTATTTATGTAATTTCGTGAAAGGCAATTATGGAATAAAAAAATTATATGTGGGTGCAGGAAGAGGGTACGGGGGTGTAGCAAGAATTTGTCCCTATTCTGTTGGTGTGGTTGGTTCATACTCCGATCGGTCCAGGTGGAAGAGTTACATTTTTGCTCTCTGGTTAAGAATAAAAACCCTAGATTCAGGGTCATAATTATTCATTTACCTATCCGATTGCGAATGAATGTTAATCCAAAATTATAGGTAGATGAAATGAGGTACGTGAAGCCCTTGCAGTTGTTTCAGGATTTGACGAACTCAAGCCAGAAGCAACGCGGAAGGTTGCTTGGTTTGGATGTCGGGGAGAAATATGTTGGGCTTGCTCTTTCTGACTTCGACAACAAAATTGCTTCTCCTTTCACGTACCACTATTTCACAATCTTTCTCAAACACAACGCTTTATTATTTCCTAACACTAAACACTGCTATCTGTAATGCCACAGCGTTCTCGTCAGGAAGCAGTCAAATATTAGTTTAATGGCTTCTGATTTTGAGAGTCTGGTAAGCTTCTTCTGTCCTTTCAATTCAAATTAAGCTTATATATATATATACTTGTAAAGTATGTTAATTGAGTCTGGTGAACGTAGCTAGAAGTGCACGCTATCTGCACCAGCTTTATCATTTATAGGTACAGTCTAGTGATTTGAACAATAATACTCCCAAGCATGTTATGATGACTTCAGCTGTTTTATATGTAGATATCTAAATATTCCTTGAAGGGCTTTGTTGTTGGTCTACCTTTTGACAACCATCTGGTGTCTTCTGATGTGAGTTTCATTTCATTGATCATTCATATATTGTTGATTTTCCTGTACTCATACATTTTTTTTTTCCAGGCTGTGCCAGTGAAGGCCTTAATTGATCACCTCTGTAGAATGAAAATGCTTGAAGGAGTGAAGTATACATATTGGAATGAGTGCTTCACATCAAGGGTTGGTTAACATGATTGCTGTTATGAAACTAAATGGATTTACATCTGTCCAAGCCATTTTTTCAAATTGTCTCCAACCTCTCCCTTGGTTGGTGACTACCACTGTTGAAAAAATTAAATATCTATGAAGTGTGAAGCGACTATTGTATATTGAAGTTGAACATTTCTATACCGAACAAAAAGATTTACATGAATACTTGTACAAAATAATGCGGTTAGGTATAAGTGGAGAAAGATTAAGCTAATGAAGGAAAGAAATTAGAAAATCTGGATTGAAATAAGAGGCACGTTGTTCATAAAGTTACCAATTTCTTCCAGCGAATAAACTGAAATAATGAGACAAATAATCCAAAGTTAAACTTTGTTTGCAGAATGTGGAATCGCTGTTAAAGCCTTTGAACTTGAATCATCCAGTACTCTCCAAGACTATTCTAGACAAGTTTGCAGCGGTAGGAATACTTCAAGTGAGTTCTTTGCCCTGCTTCTTGACATAATCTACTATTATGCTTCTCATGTCTCATTTTGATAAAGGCAATGTGTTCTCTTCATTTGCAATTGTACTAAGGGTCTATTTGGACACGTTTCTCCATAAGAAATCTTAGGAGATAAAAGGAAAAAGAAACAAGGAAATGAGTTTTCTCATAAATTAAAATTAACATATGTAGAAGTTAAAAACAAAAATTTAGAGAAGTTATATGAAAGAGTTTCTACAAAATAACTTATGCATAAACTAATTTTGGCTTCTGAAAAGACTCATTTATGTTTTTCTTCTTAAATTCTCTCTTCTAGATGTGCTTCTAGAAAAGCTTGTCCAAACAGACATAAGCATAATAAAAATGTATTAAGCCAGTGAGGCCTCAAATTGATATGTGTATATTTTTTCTGAAGTGGGGAATGGTTTATTAGTTTTTCTTTTACATTTATAAGCCATATGTATGACAATGCGAGCCTTGAACCGAAAAATAAGTGATTATTGGGCCACATCCTCTACTAGATGACCATAATCTGATCTGACTATTTATGCACCACAATGCCAGTATATTCTGTCTGGTTTTCATGGTATTAGATTAAATGGAGAAGTAAATTTTTTATTTGCTATTGGACAAATGGACCCTGTTTTATTTGCTAGGGATTCTGAAGTTTAATCTGAATCACGTAAATATTTTGTTTAGATTTTTGTCATTTTAGGTTGTATGTTATGTTGAGCTATATAATTAGGTTTAGTTTACATCTAATTACATGTTTTTATTTTCTAGCGGTACCTGGATTTTGCAAACAGGAAAATGAAGCTGACAGAAATGGAGTGAGATTGTGTTATTTTTCAAGCTTGCTATGTTAGTCTCTCTTTTTTCTTTTTTTTTTTTTTTTTTTTTTTTTTTTTTTTGTTTTTTTTTTTTTTTTTTTTTTTAAATTTTTTTTTTTTTTTTGTTTTTTTTTTTTTTTTTTTTTTTTTTTTTTTTTTTTTTTTTTTTTTTTTTGCGTTTACGTGATTGCTATTTCTTAAAACTAGTGACTTGCTGTGGTGGCTCTTCTCCTTTTTACTTTTATGTACCTTTTCTCTTTATATGTTTCACTTTATTTGATGAATTAATGTTCTTTCTATAGGTGTAGGCATGGATCACAAATCACAACTAGCTCTGAATTAAAGGTTGGTTGGAGGGCGTATAATGGATTTTAAATTTTTCTATATTTGCATTCTCTATTCTAAAGCTGAAATGGAATTAATCATGTTACTTTCAGTCCTATTAGGATTAGTTTACAACCTTGATGAAAAAGTTAGATGGGGGAGTTAGTTTATGTTTCGTTATGATTTGATAAGACGAGCTGCCACAAAACTTAAGTCTTTTATCTTCCTTTCTGATTCCAATAGTAATTATAAACAAAGGTTAGTAGTCTGTGTACTTTTTATCTAAAAACTGATGACAAAACTGTACATTAACTTATTGGGATTAATTTGATACTTTTTTCTTGCACTAAGTACACTGTTTATGAAATTGTTTTTGTATTTATGAATTTATTTGTTACATTGCAGGGAAAAGTTCTAGTGGGTCAAACTTCTAATATTACATCATATTTTTAGACTGTAACCGACTGATAGGTAGATTCATTTATTCCATTGTAGATTGAGAAGATTTTGGTTAGGTAGATTGGCACGTTATATATGATTTGTATAACAAAAAAGTAAGACAGATAAAAGGTTAGCATTTCCTATAGACAATTTCTCACCATATGCAAGATTTTTTGAAAGAATCATTGTATTCAGTCTACTCTTGCATATGCAAAGAGTAGAAAAAAAAGACAATTTTTCCATTGAGATAGACTGTCAGAATTATTTTAGTAGAAATCCGCCATCAATTGTTTTATCACGAGGACTGTTGGTTCTTCTTGCTACTGCATCATGCCGAATGATGTGTCTTTGGAAATTTTGCTCAATTCAAACTCCGTACCTTGTTCCATGTAATTCTCCATTGAGTGATCGATTTCCAAGCAGAATCTCATCTTTTCTAAGTGACACCAAAATATTACAACCCAGAGGGTTTTTTTGCTCTTTTTTTTGTTACACCACGTATCTAACTCATACCCGGCACTGTGCGGTGCCACAGCCAGACCCACATGAAAATAGGGCTCAACATTTATTTATTTTGTATAATTATACAATTCTTTAGGGTTTAGGGCTCAAAATGATATGTATGTTTACAAATATAATTGCATATTGAATGACTTTTTAGTTTAATTTAGCTTATGAAATATCAATATGTAATGATTTTGTTAGAACCCAAATTAACAAAGAAAATAACTTTATTACAATCCCAATGTAATTAACTCAACAAGTTACACTTAAAAAACGACCTTAAAACTCTTAATATTACAAAGAATATTTTTACCCTAACTAATATATATATATATATATATATATATTAGTCATTAATGTCTTTCATCATTCTTTCCTAGTCTAAATAAAAGTTGTATTATTTATTAAAAGTTATCTTGTTTTATAATATTATTATTATTTAAATAATTGCACTCAAATATTAACAAATTACAACTTAACATATGAGTGTCCAATTAAATATTTTAAATGTTAGTTATTTAATTTAATTTTTAAATTGTTGTTTATAATATTTGATAAATATAAAGTTGATTTTAATAATTTTAACAAATTATTATTATTATCACAAGGTGAAGTGATTGAATCAACATCTTTTTGTGAAATAAGATTAACATTTAAATAAAAATTAATAAAGCTATATCATTTCAGATAAAAAAATTATAATTTATAATCATCACCTTTATTATTTAAAAGAATATGATAATATTGTTTATTTATATCCACAATAATCCGTTACCCTTTAAAATTGGCTTCATATGAACTAACAAATGTTCTAGCTTTAACTAATCTTCACCTTTGAAAAACAACTACATTTTTTTATCCTTGTAATTTGTTTATCTTCAAAACTAATATTTTTTCCTACTTCATTTTAAATCCTACCATTTTATGCATATTTCAAATTCAAATCCTTTAAATTTTCATTTCATTCTTGTAAACTTGCAAACACAAATCCTCTTAATGGATGACTTGGTATAATATTGAATTATAACATTTTACTTACAACTTTGAAACTTTAATTAATATGTTGTAGGTGTGAATAAATAAAAAGTAAAGTAGAAAGATAAAATTATCTAAAAAATATAATTATAATTTATTACCTTTTAAATGTAACGTTATTTTTTGTAATTGGTGCAGTAAATTTACAAATAAGCAAAATTTTTATAAGTAGTGCTTTACAAATTCAAAGAAAAATTGTATTTTCAAAACACAATTTTTTTCTTTCAATAAAAGTTATATTTTGAATACCCAACTTCTGTTTTTAATGAAATTATATTTGACACATATAACTTGATTTTTTTCTCTTTTACATTAAGAATCTATTGTTTTTATTTCAGATAAACATTTTTATTTTATTTTTTAATTATCTGATCAATAAATTAATTTTTTAATATTAAAATATTATTAATATTATTATTGTTTTAAATATTGATATATATATATATATATATATATCATAAATAGAAATCACATATAAATATAATAACAATAATATAAAAAGATAAAATAAAAAATATTTATATAAAAAGTAAAAAAAAAAAAACTTTAAAAGGTAAAACATTAGAAGTTTACAATTTTAATCTATTAATTAAATTATTAAAAAATAACTCAAAATAAAAAAATATCTTCTAAAAAATTAACGAATCAAGTTATTCAAAAATATTTTGAAATAAAAGATATTTATGTACAAGTTTAAAAACATAAAACTTAAAATAATTGAAATAAAAAAGAAGACTTCTATAAAAATGGGCCGTCTTCACAAAACACAAATTTTCTAAAAAAATTAAATTAAATTCAAATTCCTGTATTCAGAGTATGGCTTCATTTTTGTTAATCTAATTTTTTTGTTAAAAATATAATTTTTTGAAATTGTGCTTTCAAAACATAATTTATTTATTTATAAATTTCTTTAAAAGTTATCAATTTTAATAAATTGAAACCAAAACTAGACTTAGTAAAAGGATCCACAACGTTGTTTTAATTCTAGTAAGATTGTATTAGGTCAGGATTTCAATAGGAAAATTAGTACAATTTATTTTAGATTGCAGTTTAAATTACCCAACATAAATGCCACTCTATATAGTTTAAAGTTAAGAGGCTGAAATAAATTTTTGAAACTTGAAAAATAAAGAATCCCTCCACTGGAAGATATTATTATAAGATAAGGGTTGATTCCACAGGGTGACGGAGTGACCTGACCATTGGTTTATACGAAAAGGGACATTTGGTCTGTGTTTGGTACTTTGGTAGGCCCACATTGTCCTCCAACTTCACACCACTATTCTTCCTTTCCCATTACTCTATTATTATTATTATTATTATTATTTATTTATTCATTTTCTTTTAGAAACTTGTAAAATAATAATATTGAATTCAATGCACATAGATAGATACACATATCCTTTTCATTCCTTTTCATTTCAATTTTCACAAACTACCTTAGGCCACTTTAATTCAAATACCCTTTCTCTGCTTAATTATTTATTATTATTTTAATTTTAATTTCCCATTCTCTTCTCAAGTCCCAAGTGAAGTCCCATTCTTTGTCTTTTCTTTACCCCTTTCCCACCCTCACTAACACTGCATTTTTCTGTCAAAACCCTAGATTTTTCAAATCTAGGGTTTTGTTTTCGTAGCCTGTTACGCACATGATTCCGAAGCACAACCCCCACCTTGCTAGTTTCACTTTTTTCTCTTCAATCTAGGTCTCTGCTTTTTTCTACATTTCCCCTCACTAACCTGTTCCTGCATTTACTTTTCAAAATCTTTGAGCTTGAATCTTTGGTGCTTCTGGGCTTTAGATCCTCTTCTTGTCTTCTTCGATTTAGGGTTAAAGATCTAATCTTTCCATCATTGTGAAAGCACTTTGCTTTTGAACTTTGGAAGGGAACCTTGCTCAACCTCTGTTTTTGTGTCTTTACTGGGTTCTTGGTCTAAAAAGTTAACACTAGTGTGAGGATTTGGGGTTGAGGACAAAAAGATAGAGTATTATTTTTCACAATTGACAAACCTATTGGTAAATGCATGGATGGAAGAGAAGGTATGGGTTTTCCTGGCGGCTCTGCTCCATATTACATGCATCATAGAGGAGGAGGGGTTAGTGGGTCTGGTCCTGGAACAGGAACACCCTCTGGCTTCCAACCACCTTCTGTTTTCAGAGCCTTGTCAAATGTCTCTTCAGGCTCTTCATTCTCAGTAGAGGCTAAGGCTCAGGCTCAGGCTCAGCCTCAGGTTCAGGCTCAGGTTCAGCCTCAGCGTGGTGGTTTTGGTCATGGCATTAACTTAAGTTCCTCACCTGACGGTGGAGGTGGAATGTCTTCTTCCGGTGAGCCTGTGAAAAAGAAAAGAGGGAGGCCAAGGAAGTATGGTCCTGACAGTGGAACTGTTTCCCTGAGACTCTCTCCCTTGTCTGCCACTGCAAATTCCACCCCGGGAACAGGCTCTCCCTCACAGAAACGGCCCAGAGGGCGCCCACCTGGAAGTGGAAGGAAGCAACAGCTTGCCTCTTTAGGTACGGTTAGAATTATGTTAGTTTGAAATTATAATTTCCTGTTGATTGCTTGATCTGTTGATATTGGGATTCAACTTCTCAAAAGTGAAACTATCATTTGAAAGAGAAAAGTGGGGTGTTAATAATTGTTGATAAGGTCCCTAAAAGAAGTTACTTTGTTTCTTTGGCCCTGAAGTTGACAGCTCGCTAACTAGTTCATTTTCTTTTTCCTGTCGAGGTTGTCAACTTGCAGTCAAGTTCATCCTTTTTGGGTATGCATGAAAAAAATAGGGATCAAAGCAGTGCAATTAAACATTTTTAAGAGACTAAGTTATGTATTTTATCTGAGAAAATTAATGGAGGATATTATGATAAAAAATATGTATAGAGGTTGTTAAAATCTGATTTATGCTTATTTGATTATTAGAAAAATTGACAACTGTTTAAATTTATGATTAACATCCCGACTCTGGGTTTTCATTTTGCTGTCTTTGGTAGTATTCTAGAGAAAGGCCGTGAATATGTACTGTTATTTTTCCATTTTTTACATGCTTTATTGTATGAAGTGACAATTTCTATTTTATTATTTTCTTTTATCGGTGGAACATTATTGCATTTTTTGCCATTATTGTGCTTTATGTTTGTGGTTGTGGACTCCAAGTTATTATTATCTCATTACTTCTTATCATAAATCCTGCTTCAGAAATACCTGAATTTATAGTGATTGTAATATATGGATCTTCTCAACACTTTCAAGATAGGTTGAACTGAGGCAATTAGTGTGTGTTTGCTTCTGCTTGAGAAAAACACAATCTTTTTTTTGTCTAACTTTCTGACAAAGCTTTTGAAAAGAAAGAAAAAAAAAAAAAACATTTTCTCAAGCAGAAACAAGTGCCTATTTGTGATGTTCAACTTATGTGCGGGTCTCAAAACGTGCTTTACGGAAGCAACATCATGATTCTAATTTTGTTCTTATGCTGATTGCAAGATTCAAATTTCTAGTTTCATTCTAAAGAATTCAGAAACCATGAAAATCTGAACACAGTATTGCACTACCCTTTCCTCTTTGACGAAATTGTTTATTTCTATTATTTTGATGGTTACTCAGTAGTACTTTAAAATGCCATGTTTATCTATTTTCCATGAAATGTGTAAACTTTTAGGGTGATTTTGTTTCTCTCTTCCTAGGTGAATGGATGAACAGTTCTGCAGGACTGGCCTTTTCACCTCATGTTATCACTGTTGGAGTTGGGGAGGTATTTCATAAGAGATATAGTTTCTTATCGCTTGTTTTATTCTCTTACTGTGTTTTAAAATCTTAAGTACATAAATGTTTAAGCTGACATGGGATATTTCAAATTCTAATAACTCCTAAATAATCTTTTGTATCAAAATGATGAAAAATATGATTTGCCCAACCAAAAAAGTTGTCTTCGACTATTTGAGAGATGTTGTGATTAGTTGTATGTACTTGATGTACTCATTCAGAAATGATCAAAAGTTATTTAGGACTGGTATTTTGTTTTAATTTTAGGGTGCTTCTGTGTTATTGTTTATAGTATTGATATATTAATTTATTTTACCATCCATGACATGTAAGTCTCATGGATGGTCAATTGCAATCATTGAGTGCACAGAAAGATTGAATAATCATGTAGTCTGGGATTGTCAATGGCATATAAACTGAAGATTACATCACACATATCAACGTGGTTGCTGATTATATATAAAACTGATGATACGTAGTGGAAGCATCTAATTTTAATATCAGCCTTTAAGTAATAGATACGTTTGCCTTTTCATCATGTAAACCTTCAAGATTGTTATTTATGATTATACATTAATTTAAATGTTACTTGATTGTATATCTTCTTTGTTTCAGGACATTGTAGCAAAGTTATTCTCATTTTCACAGCAGAGGCCAAGGGCTTTGTGCATCTTGACTGGAACTGGAACTGTTTCTTCTGTCAGTCTGCGCCAGCCAGCGTCTACTAGCATTAGTGTTTCTTACGAGGTTAAAGAACTGAACACTGCATACCTCGACTACTAGAATTTTTAAATCATAAGTGTCCTTTCATCTCTTTCTCCTCTGCATGGTTCTAACTTAGTGACACGCTATTATGTAGCAAGTTGATTGAGTTATAGTTCTGTGCTGTTCAAGAAAAGGGTAAATGATAGCAATTCTGGTATTGCAATGCGTAAAATTCAGCTTTATGCAATAGCTAATGGGATTGAGTACTGTTTAAAGTGAATTAGGTTGCTGTTATTATTATCATGATGCAATTGTAAACATTTTTTTTATCTTGTACGCTTTACAGGGCCGATTTCAAATATTATGCTTGTCTGGTTCTTACTTGGTTGCTGAAGAAGGTGGACCACGAAGTAGAACAGGTGGCATGAGTGTTTCCCTTTCTAGTCCTGATGGTCAAATTATTGGTGGTGGTGTTGCTAGCCTTATCGCTGCAAGCCCGGTGCAGGTATATTCTTAATTGCCCAAACTATTTCTTGTACTCATGCATGCTGCATGCTCATTCAAGATATGTTAAAACAATAAGTTCAGCATCTAATAATGATTTACGTTCTTGTGCATCTTTGCATGCTTTAGATTCAAACCTTCCCCCAACATTGATAATTAGAGTCATCGCTTGGTGCAGGTGGTAGTATGCAGTTTTGTATATGGAAGCTCTAAGCCCAAGACTAAACAAGTGACCACTGCTACAAAAGATAGCAGTTCTGAGCCTCAGAGTAGTGACAAGTTAGCTTCTCCAGCCAGTGCTCCTCCTCAAAACTATTCTTCTCCTGCCACAGGCATGTGGCCTGTTCCAACAAGGCCATTAGAGGTGAAAAGTGCACATCCACACACTGGTATTGACTTGACGCGTGGGTGAACAACATTTATTACTTCACGAGACATTGCAGTTTTGTATAGAAATCTCTTGTTGTAAATGAACCGAATTTGTGAGCACTGTGACTCTTGCTATCCCCGTTTATGGGTGACAAGTTCTTGCTAACCTATGCTGTAACCAATGGATTTCAGGGTCAAGTAACATTCTTGACTTGTGCAAAAGTTGTTTGGTGAAGTGAAAGGTAAAAGGGTATGATCAAGTTGAAAGCTTGTGCTGATTAATGGCACATCTAGGAATCTCATTTTGATGTCTGCTCCTCAATGCCACCTCAAATCAACATTTTTCTTGTTAGTTCAGTTTCCAATGCATTAACTCGTTATTTTTCTCTAATGTCTCAACTACTTGGGGATAATAATATCTTAAACATTCTATTAAGGCCTATGATTAAATCTTACTTCCGCACAGATTATTTATCAAGAAGGGTTAAGCATGTACTTTTAGGATTCCAGCATGGCGTCAGGAATATGTGAAACTGAGTTTTCTGATTACAATCTAATCCAATTAGCCGAAATGTATTTAGGATAATGATTGGCTAGTTACTGGTTATAAGATTCGAGGGAGAGGTTCGGTTGGAGGGACTGTGGCTGCTCCTAATTAGTAGGTGAGGCACCCTATCTATGCGTATGACTGAACTTCCAAAATATTTTTACCTTTATTTCACTTTATGCTGTATATGCTTTCTTGACGATTTTTTAGATTGACTATCATTTATTTTTTCAATGTAATAATGACAAGTTTATTAATTATTGGTGCTACAACCTATCGATCAAGTGATAGAGTAATGTTTTAATATCTTTGTATTCATAAAAGCATCTGCGTTTGATGTATTTATAGAAAGATGTGATCATTGCTTATTTAATTATGCAACTACTACGAAAAATAAAATGGAAAAAATTGTAAAAACACTTTAGTAAAAGGAATTTATTCACTAAGTGAGGATACGTTGAGGGAGTTGAACTTTTAGGTTATTTATTTTGAAGTTATGATAATTATAAAATATAAATAACAACACAGAAATTGATTGTTTAAATTTCTTCCATTAAAACATACCCTGAAGGCTGTTTTAATTGTGTAATAACTTCAACATTAACATTCTTTTTAGTCATGTATATTATTTTTGTAATTCGTAATGAACTATGATGACGGTTCATTTTGTACTTTAAGCTTCTATTAATTTTTGTGGGAGTTTAGAATTCAAAATGCAGCATTATATAAGATAAACATTAGTTAAAAGATCATTAAAATTGAAACTTTCATAGGTGAAACATATTTATAACTAAGGAATACTGAGGTAAAAAAACTAACGAATGATAGAGATGAAGTTAAAAGAAACAAGAACGTAAAGGAGGAAGCCATTATATGACAAGGTATATGATGTTGACAAGATTAAATATAACACAAGTCTATGCTTATTGCATAACATTGCCTCGACACAAGGTTGTTAAGGAACTGAGGAAGACAAGACATTTCTCTTCCGAGTTGCCTTCACGATATACCCAGAAGTTGACGGATGTCTCTCTGCATTACAATTTAAAAGATGGCAAGAGAATTACAATAGAAGCAGCATAAAACATATGAAGTAATTTAAAGAACAATTTAGTCCTAACCTCAAGGCTGAGTGGAGAAGTCGTGGGATAATAGCGACCCACTACTTGTCCCTTCTTATCAACCACAAACTTGGCAAAGTTCCACTGAATATCATCACCAAAAATTCCCCATTTGCCGGACTTCAAGAATTTATACAGGGGAGCTGAATTGCCCCCATTTACTTCAATCTAGCAGAAGAACGGATGAGGTATACAATATCACTTCAAGTCACGGTTCTTAGCAAAATTTAGAAGAATATCAGTAATCATATACTTTTGTACAATTAACTAGTCAAGCATGCAGAATTTAAGTTACAGGAAAAATGGCCTAAGGCAGTTGAACATCATTAAGAGAATCTTTTTCATAGAAAGTATAACGAGGGATTAGGATGGAAGTAGAAAATATAAAGCCAACAAGACAAAGATCATAGATTTAGTCTAGACTTTAAAGTAGATCTTTAGCTACAAATCTGAAAATACTGAAATATATATGAAGGTTTCTTTCTTTATTTGGAAACATCATAACACAATTTTGGCGAGTTGATTGCTTAAGAATAAATTTTCATGCACGTGTGGACCAACCTTATCAAAGATGGGGAATTCAGATTTGAAACGAGTGCAGACAAAATCTACAATTTTATCATTGGTTTCTGGTTCTTGCTCACCAAATTGATTACAGGGAAATGCCAGAATCTCCAAGCCTGTGTGAGTTTAACAATCCAGTCATTTGTGTTAATTAAATATATTTACAAGACGAGAAACAAAGATAATCAGAGTAATGTACCACAAAATGATTGCCCAAAACAGGGTTCCATCACACAAATTTTTCCAAGCGGGAAATTAACGCACAAAGACGTGATGAAGTATTTGATCAATTTACGTTGTTTAAAAATAATATCAATTACAATTACTGATAGCAACTACTGATAGCACCCTCTTTCCCTTGGTACGGACAAAGAACATGATAGACTCCATGTACATACCTTGATGTAATTCATTCCATACAATCATAAGCTTTACTCAGGACAAGCCTTAGAGCTATTTCACCCACCTTCCCCTTCCTCTTGCACTTCATATGGTGTACAACCTTATAGTATTATTCATGATATGGTGAACTTAAACAAATGCAAGTTTATAAGGGGCTATGCATTTAGTGAGAAAAGGTTTAATCCTATTAGCCAAGACTTTGACTTGGTAAATGTCAACAACATATATATATATATATATATATCCTATAATCTTTTGTAGAAAGTTGGGTTTAACCCATTAGGGTCTGGAGCTTTGTCAAAGTGCATTTGGAAGAATGCTTCTATGAGTCAGAAGGGTTTGGTTAAGCTACCATCATACAAATCCTACCACTAATGTGCCTCAACACATAATCATAATCACCATTGTTGGACACTCATAGATTCCCAAAGTAGTTTTTAACAATTTGACTCATGCCTACTTGAGAGTCTATTAGTTCTGTTATCATCCCCTAACTTGGACAACTTCTTTTGTTTCTTCCTAGTTCTTTGCCCTGTGCCTTCAAAAAATTTTTGGCAAGGAGATCGCTCAACTTTACTCTCCTTTCCTTGTACTGTTTACGTCCCCACTCATCTCTTCTCTCCCTGTAAATCTCCATTTGTGTTCTACATTTGTTAATGTCAACCCAAAATTTGAGTCTTAGCCACTTTCACCAAATTTAGAGGTTGTGAGAACAACATTGGGAAGCTTCCATTCTTCTAAGCAAGTATTTTAAAATTTGAAGACTTTGCAAACATGTCTATTATTGAGATCCTTATGTGTGCTCTTATGGGTTTATCTATTAGGAACCTCCTGATCAGACACAAGGACCATTCAACACCAGTCCCTCCCTGTTGTTCAATATGGATCTCCCTCTCACCTTCATTTCATTCATTCCTAAAGCCTTATAAATGTGTTGTCGCACCCTCAATATCCTTGTTAGCCGTGACCTGATGTAAGAACTTCGAGAAAAAACCTAAAACATCTCACATGAAGAGAGGCATCCCACTACCAGAGAAACATATTTTCCATTCACCGTTATTCAAATAATATTTATTCATAGACTGCTTATCCTAAGGCTATTTTATGATAGTTACATTTGGAAATTACAAACAAGAAAAGAAACTGTAGAGGGTCCAATACAATACAAACCTTCGTCTTTATACTTCGCATATAATTCATTCAGCTCCGTATAATTGGAGTTGGTCAAGCCGCTGTCGAAATCAGAAAAACAAACTAGAATTGTAAATATACTCAGCATTTATATGATTACCAGTGAGAAGAGTTATTGACAAGCACGAAAAGAGACACTGCTGAAAAGTTATTAACTAAGAAAGTGAAAATATCAAGATAAACAAAAAGTAAACTCATAACACAGGTTACGTCAAAATTCTGCAGAAAGTTAATGTGTATCGCACTTAGCATGCGTTAGCTACGCCTAAACACAGTTTCTGTTTTTGTTTGTTTATTTTTTCTTGTTAAAGTTTATCATAATGTAATATGCACAACTCTGTTTTTGGTTTTCTATCTTCTTTTCATAGTGTCACTCTTCTCTTCCCTTTTGTTTCTTTTCTCCTTCACAATAGACATTCAGTTCATTGTCTCATACAATTTTGCAAGTGCAGCAATATCGATTACCAAGTTTTGAACATAATGCAGTTTCTTGAGAAGGATACCATTTAGAAGCAACATTGATAATCAGCAGAACTTTTCCCTCGTAAGTGGAGAGATCTACAACATCTCCCTTAGCATCCTGCAAGTGTAACAGGAATTTTTGTTATCATATGCAGATGATATTTGTGTTCTTACAGCATACATAAACACCTCATCTTACGAGATTTCAGATAAAATATTCTCCAAGGAATTACATCTAGGTCTAAAATTAATTGAGTAGAAGAAACTATAAACGATTTTTGTGTTAAATAAAAAAGATTATACATAGTTCTGCGAGTAACCCTTTTTCTAAAATAGAGAAGCAAGGCATGTTTAGTTAGACTTAAAAATGATTGAATGTTTCTTTCGTTTTGCATTTGAGAAACATTTACTTGTTGCATGTTTAGTCTGGATTGTTGATAAAGAAAGAAAAAAAAAATGAACTATTCCACTTTCAAAATAATAGGTAACAGTGCTAGTTTATCCAGATAAACTCAACGCATTGAGGTGAAGGAAGAAGACGAACCTTGACAGAGAAATCGTACACGGACTTTGGATCGTTGGAGGAACCGGTGCTCATGGTGTATGTATGAATGTAAGAAGAGTAACTGAAGAGACTCGTTAAAATGAAGAGAAACTCTTCAACTCTTCAATTTTGAGAATTGAGCGTTGAAATATGTGACCAGTAACGTTTGCACACGTTGCGGGGTTCTTGTCGTATTTTCTAACATTTTTTTTTCTCAGAATCTCAACTATTCTACGAACCGATAATGTTGTCATAATATTGATTTAAAAATTTGATTTAATTTTGGTAGAAAGTTAATGTCATTCGGTTTCGAATTGATTTTCATGTTTTATAACATAATAAATTATTTAATTTCCTAAAATATCAATGATGAAATTTAATAACAACTTTTAATATAAAATATACTATTTGGTAACAAATGAATTATACGTTTATAATAAATTAAAACTATTTAATTTAAAGGACCAATAGATAATTAAAATTTTATAAAGATTAAAATTACATATTTTCATAACTATATGAATTTAAGCCTCAGTCTAACTGAAATATGATATTTATTTCTGTCTAACGTCTAAGACTATTTAATTTATTTTCATAACGTCTAAGACTTATGAACATGATATCTTACTTTGACGGTTATTAACCACTTAAAGAGATTGTTTGATAACGTTATCATAATATTGATTAAAAATTAAACTATCATATTAAAATTGTGTAAAAACACATTAAAAAACTAAAAAAAAAAAAACTTTTGCACATGCCAATAAAAAGAATTTCTCTTTTCAATTCCTTAACATTGATTAGCACTTGTTTTGTTTAAATTCGTGATAAAACCATGAATTGAATTTTCGATTCTGAACTTATTAATTAATTTACTCCATAATCTCAGTGTAAACTGATACTTATCAGATTTAAAGACTAAATTGAATAATATGGTGTGTCCAAAAACCGAATTAAATGGATGTGAAGAAGAAGCATCTAAGCTGAAATTTGAATATAAGAAATTAAAGCAATCAAATTATTTGATTGTTGTTGGTCACAATTTTATAAAGATGAACTGCAATTCAGAGGTACATGTGGAAGTAGAAATACTGTATTATAGGTGCAATACATTTTTCTTATTCATGATGATATTCATTTAGTGACCACTCCTCATCATGCATCCAGCAGCTTCTTTATGTCTTTCTGCAGACATTAAGACCAAACAATCATTGTTAGTGTCAAAATTTTACTAATGTCATGCCTCAAATCAACTTACCTCAATGCTGAGAGGAGAAGTTGTTGGTTCATAACGGTCAACCACATTCCCATCCTTGTCAACAAGGAATTTAGAGAAGTTCCATTTAATGCTATCCCCAAAGACTCCACTTTTGCTTGATTTCAGAAACTTGTACAGTGGAGCAGCATTTTCACCATTCACATTCACCTATGTATATTACAATCATGTACCAACTATTTTAGTGAAATATTTATCAGTATATATACCATGTTTAAAACAGATTGTGATGATATATGAACATAATAGTATATATTGAACACTCATAAATTGGGACCTATTCTCGAATTCTATCAAAAAGATTATTGAATGAAATCAGTGAGAGCAGCTGAGGACAACACCTACCTTATCAAAAATGGGAAACTCAGCTTTGAAACGAGTACAAGCAAATTCCACTATCTCTTCATTACTTCCTGGCTCCTGAGCCCCAAACTGATTGCACGGGAATGCCAGAATTTCAAGTCCTGCATAAAACAATTAGAAAGTCTAAATGAAAGAGGATAGAGAGAGCCTTTTGATCTGATAAATAGACACTATCCATGGTTGGTAAATACAAACCTGAAGGAAGATAATATTAACATGAAGAACATAAAGCAAACAAGAAATAAAAAATCTGAAAGAAAGATGAGAAAAACATACCTTTCCCTTTGTATTTTTCATACAGTTGATTCAGTTCTGTGTAGTTTGAATTAGTCAAGCCACTGCATCAAATATTGAACATCAAAATATGTTGCAGCTATTAATTTGTTATCATCATGAATGACCTGGGTAACCACTTAAATTACTTAGTTTCAGTTACTGATAGTACCATTGTGATGCAACATTGACAATGAGAAGAACTTTTCCTTTGTAATCCCCCAGATTAACATCATTTCTCTTGGCATCCTGCAAACAAACTTAACGATTTAAATGAGTTGAAAGGGATTTATATACTAAAAAAGGAATAAATAAGTGTCATGTTTAGAGAAAAACAACTTACTTTAACTGTGAAATCATGAACTGATGATTTAGTGTTTGATTGGCTGGCCATTTTTAGATTGTGAGAATTTGAGATTGAAGGAACTTTTCTTGACCAAAAAATAAGAAGGATATGGAAGACTGTGGAATAAATAACTTGAGAGGTAAAGAAAAAAGCAACCCCACAAGAGAGTTAATTATTAATTAATGGAGGCAACCACCACATAGACCCACTTATATAGCATCCTCAATGTAATATGCTATACAATAGAAAATGAAAAACATTGTTGCAAAATGAATTAAAACAGAATGAAATACCAATTGTTTGGCATAAATATTGAATAAACTATCAAGATCTACTGAGAAATTAAATATATAGTTATTATAGCTTAAAAGTATTGAATATAATTGATGGTAAAAGATTACTGTAATTCATTGTAATATCCTTATTGTAATTTATATTTAATGATTACAGTTAAGAAAATCAGCAAAAAAGAAATGCTTGCCTATGTAGAAGTAAGTACTACAACGAAATAGAATTTTTATTACTGATTAAAAGTTGAGATAAAGAAAAATGAAAATCCTTGTGTGAAAAAAGTGTGTACATGGTTAATGACATTGGCATCCAAATTGGTGAAGGGAAGCGGAGAACAAAAACATGAAGTTGTAATGGCATATTCTCAATGTTCACAATATTATCCCAATAGCGATAAAGATGCGATGGAATATGAGAATCTATTCGGTACGACAAAAACAAGAAGTTCATATACTTACAAACGACGAAGCCAGAAACAACAATTTGTTCTCATTTTCTTTCCTGTGTTCGTTTGGACTTTGTAATCGTCATGTTACTCGAGAGAATGGATCCCCTTTCCTAAGAGTAAAAACTTCATTTGCTAGATTTGTGTTGAAAAGTGTGTTTAGAAAATTCCCTTAATACAATTTTTTTAACATGTTTTTCACATAAGAAAAACATATTTAGTTATCATTTAAATTTATAAAGTTAAGCTTGAGATATTATTTTTTCTAATAAATCATGCTATAAATCACTGTGAAGTCTTGATATCAAGAAAATTATCTCTAAACATTAATAAAACCTAAATTTTCAAAGGTTACAACGATCCCTAAAAAATGGAATGGGTAAAGAATCAAATTTTATCAAAGTTATTTTAAAGATAAGTCCAGCTGATTTTATATCAAGAATATTAAAATTATCTATAATTGAGACAACATAGTCCTCCTCATAATTAATCATCATATTAATTACTGTAGTTTTTAAATTCAAACTAAAATAAGAAGGAATAAACAAATGTTCAGAAAGATATTTATTTAGAAGTCATGGATTATTTCAGAAACTCACACTTTGACCATATTAATAATCTATTTAGAACCTTCTTAAATAATTTCAAACCAATCTTTAATAACTAGTAAGTAGAAGGTTTGTAGATAATCAACCAATAATAACTTTTATTAACGAACCTAATTCTCATCAATTTTTGATATTATGGTTTATATATAGATTACATTAATAAAATAAAGAACAAGCTCTTCTATATAATATATTTCTTAATTATATTTCAATCCTTGTGTGGTTGCTCTAATGTGCCAACCTTCTCAAGCAGATTATTGATTGTAATGGCAAACGCATCCTGAAACTTGCCAGGCTCAGCGTTGTAATCGCCATATACCAATCCAGGCAAAAGTTCATATACAATATATCTCCTCATGTTTTCTCTCTCTCTTAACGAAATGTTGCTCAGTCTCTCCACCACATTCATTTCTGTCACCACTTTTTTGTCTATGAACACTGAGTACTTATCATGGTCATGGGGCAAGTGCCAGGGATATTGGTAATAAGCCGTGAAAGGATCAAAGAGAACAGGGATGCAACCTGATATGAGCGAGTCAAAAACAGATTTTCTTGTTGGACTATCTCCTGGGGGCTCAAGGCAAAACTCAGACTCCACAAAAAGCTTTATTACTGACTCAGCCTCATCACACTTCACAGAACTGCAATTCATAAAATGACATTTCCCATTACCTAATGAAGTGCATTGCTTGATTAATGTTGTTCTAGTGTTGTCCTCTGCATTAGCCCGTGCTGCTGCAGCAAAACTCACAAGCTTTTTGCGGTTTGATCTCATGATTTTCAGTTGCCAAGAGATTATATCATTGTCTGAATGTGGGTGGAAATTAGTTGGGTGAGGAATTCCAATGTCATTCACGTGCCAAGGTTGTCTTTCAATCAAGAGCTTAATCGGGTTTTGCATTTTGTCAAGCTCTAACAACCTAGTACCCCAAGGAGACTCGCTGCTTCTCCTAAAATCCCACGAAATTTTTCCCAACACAAACACATGATCCTTACCTGAATTCCTTTTCCACGGTCCTTGTCTCTCAAGCCACTTCACCAATTCCAGACTCAAACTGTCCTTCACGTCATTTGACACGTTCTTGAAATGCCATCGCAAGATATCCAAACCGCCATAGAATGGAACATAGAAGAGCTTTGCAACTGTTTCATCAGAAACCCTGCATGGATGCCTCAAGACTCTGGAATGAAATATGAGTTCAAGGGAGTACTGATGAGTCTTGTACCATCCTTTGCCAAGCTTGGCTATTGGCTCACCCAACCCCTCGTTACTCAAATAGCTGCAGAAGTCCTGCCACGGAACCATGTCACGGCATTGACCCACCAAGTCCTTGTTAAACTTGGATGGCAAGTCATAAACGTATATTCCTTTACCATCACAAGCTGCATAATTTTTGTTTGACTTTGATCTCCACGATCTGTGGACTTGCAATTGTTCCTCAACAACCTTAACAGCATTTGCAACCCTCTCATCTGAATCATTGGTAACTATTCTACTACTAGTAGTAACCAGATGTGGGGTATCTGGAAACTTGAGTTCAGTAGTTGCATTACCCTGATCAATTCCAGGAGTAATAATAGGGCTGTTGTTGTTTGTGGAGGTTGGTATTTCAAAGGAGGGGTGAGTACCTGCAGACAGACAATAGAGGCTATTGAGCTTCCTTGTGGAAAAGCAAACATGAATGATGTTTCCTGTTATTAAGGTGGAGAAGGAAGACCACATGTAGATAAGGATTATGAGGAAGACTAAAGCAGAAATTCTACTGAGAAAGTTGTAGAGGATTGTAAGGCCAAAGTAGGATTGTTGAGCTTCTAGATTTCTGGATGATGATTTTGGTCTTTTTCTGGATATAGACACTGCCATTTTCAGGGGGAGAACAATGTTAGTATGCCTTACTTCTGGTTTTTATAAAGTAGAGGGAAAATTAATCATGTTTGCTCACCAACATTTTATCATGCAAGCACAAGTTATTTTTCCTTGTTTAAATAATAATAAGCACGTCGAGATGTGCATTGCGCTAAATTACATGTTCTCTGCGGTTGTGCTCCCCGAACATTTACAGATGGCATATTTTAGTGGTTCACATTTATAATGCAATTAGCATTCATCCTCTTCGGGATGGAGTCAACATTTAATAACAAAATTATGTGAAAGATATAGTGTTCTTTTGTATATTTTTGTACATATTCAACACTGTTGTATTGGAGAAGTCGGAATACCCAGTTGAATCAAATCCATTTAACTTCTCTACAATATAAAACAAAACAAAAATCCTTACCCCTAACAACCAAGAGTACCTACAATTGCCAAGTTCATATTTTTCAGTCGCTGTACCATTTATCATGCAAGCACGTAGTACTCTTCCCTTGTGTTGACTAAATTGTGCACGTCGAGATGCGCTTTAATTATGTGTAATGTTTTGGTTGCGTAGTCGTGCTCCCAATATAATACGTTTGAAGATGGATCATAGTGGTTGGAATTCAAATGCAATTAACGTTCATCCATATATTCAAATGCTTGCTTTTCTGAAAAGTCGGACACTGTTGTTCTCTATATATACCACTCTTCTCAACCCGTTTTTTCTTCGTAAAAAACGAAATTAACTAAAATGAAACACGTTTTCAAGATAAGAAGGTCATAAAAATTGCAGTCCTGATCTGGATTTCACAAAATCTATACTGGTTAAGATCTTGATTCATTTTTACATGTGCTAGAACGAGTCAAAGACCAAACATTAGAAGAAGAGAATTCTACAAAAGTCTTACTGATTTGCATGCATCTAAGCAATCCACATACAAATCAGAAGTCCTTTCCAGCTTGAGCTTGCAAGGAAATATCAAAAGTAGAGCGTTATACGATAAAAACACATTCAACAATAGCAGATAAAACAATAAAAAGGAGAAAAACTGATTTGAAGCACCACTTACACTACGACCACAGTATATTGCAACTCTACAACATACTGTCTGTTCTTGCAGGGAGGCGTCGGAAAAAGTTGATTGGGACACATGGCAGCCTGTGGCGAAACCTCGGATGCCTCATGACGTAGAAACCTGCCAAACCAGCCACAACTTGAAAAGGGGTAACATAGAGCACCAACGCAGATAGAAGACACAATGTAATAAACAAGGATGTAGCACGTGGGTCTCTCCAGCTTAACAGTGCCTGAATCCTTTCTCCCTGGCTGGCCAAATCCCCAACCACTGTTTGAATCCTTCCAGCCACACTCCTCAAACGATCATACCTCATTCTCACAAGATCTGGGCTTCTGCTCGTTGGGAAAGTGTCGAACTCTTCATCCAACTCATCTGGGTGCACTGCCTCTGCCTGTGAGATTCTTGTGTTCATGTGAGGAGGGTACCTTGGTCTATATCTGAAGTTCCACACCCCTATCAGAAACATGTAGATGAAAACAGTGGGCAAGATCAATTCTGGGAAGCATACAAGCATGAGATACAGCACATGAACCAGCACTGTTGTGATAGGATTTCTCCACATGCAGATTTCACCAAACCACTTCCCAACCGCAAACACTCCAGAGAAGACAGTCATCAGTCTGAAGAAATTGGCCTTGCTTCGCCGCATGCTCCAAAGGTGAGAGTCCACGTCCGACATGTATTCCACCACTTCCTTGCGAAGTGGTGGCTCTGCTCGGCCGAGTCGTGCTGCCACTATGTTCATTGCTTGGTGGCGCAGCATGTCTAGCTGTGTCACAGAGAAAGGCCTAACGTAGTGCATTTTAGGCAGCAGTGGACGTGAGTACAGGTAAAGCATGTTTGCTAAAGAAGTGCACGAAAACCGTATTGCTAAGTGAAGTTCACCCATCTTCTTAACCCCAGTTGGATGAAGAACCAACAATGGATATGAGTGAGTGTAAATCCTGCCTGTTTCTAAAGTAGAGATGCGAATTCTGACCTTCCCAACTTTCAAGTCCTTCGAAGTACCGTTACCCTTTTCCCCGATCTGGCTGTTGTCGAAGACACCAACTGTAATAACTGTGGCATGATCGAAAACCTCCCAAGTGTATTGCTCGTTGTATTTTGGACACAGATTATCAACAATGGTCCTTGTTCTTACCCATTTGTGACCATATTTTGCTACACAGTATGTGTCAGATGTGCCTCTACCATCCCTTGTTTTCATTGGGTGAAGTCCTACAGCATTCAGTACTCCAAGTTCTAAAACCCCAATTGGTGGCCTCCATAATTGCTTTGCTGTGGGACGGAGATCACTGCTGTAATGAGTAGACTCGTCAAGAACATGATATCCTCCATCTAGACATAACCGTAGCTGAATTCTGCTTGAGAACTTTTCCTTCTTCAACTGATCGACATCTATAGCAACTGGCTTTTCCAAGTTGAACCATCGAGAATGAATCATTCTATCATCCGCTCGCCTCTCCACAGAGTTCAGTGGTATGATGATCCTCCCAATGATCTCATCTTTCCCAGGACTAACCCGATCTTCAACTGAAATGATTAAATGATCTTCAAAAGGTTCAGCAGCAACAAATACAAGATCCTCATTCCACAGTGCGCTCAGTGTTCGTGCCGGAACTGTCTTTGTTTTTAGCACTTGGTTTCCTATCTGCACCTTGGCATACACATCAGGGAAACGGTTTTTCTCTGTAGGAACCAAGTCTTGTGCCTCCACAATATTGACACGCACATACCACAACCTTGGTGCATGATACACCTTTGAACGCATCACTGCAGAGATAGCATGTGTGCTGTCAACAGGTGTGGCTGCATCTGAATGCCATGCATCAGAAAAAGCCTCATCTGCTTGAGTACCAATCCACACAGCAAGCATCAACTCACCTTTAATCTTCTCCCCTTTCTTGTCCTCCAGACGGTACCACTCTGGAGCCAAAGGACTATCTGGTGGGACTCTCAAAGGAACCTCGTTGATGTCAAACCTCACAATGCCAACGAAATCATCTTTGATGAGATCCTTGTCCTTTATCACAACATCTAGTATGGATGCTTGCATCCTCTCCTTTGAAAAGGCAAACACCTGATTCCATTCAGGACTCTGATTCTTATCAAAGTGTCTGGTAATACCTCTGTAATTTCCAATTCTCACCTCAACAAATGGATCAAGACTCCCAGTAATATCCATAGCAGGAAGCTCACGAGCCTTGACAACCCTGACATACAGAAAATACATCCTTTCTACAAGATCGTATGTACTAGCTGTTTTGTCTTTATGAATAACACGACCACCAACAACTCTTCCCCCGCCAAGAAACGGACTTGTTTCTTTAAGTGCAAAATCAACTGGTTGTACTGATGTAGCTGTGCGTACTAGCTTCATGGGTTGTGGTTCAGACTTCATTTCATCAGCTTCATATTTTGGTACATAATGAGTATCTGTAAAGCCAGTTGAATGCTGCTGGTGCTGGTTCTGGTGATGCTTTGTGTTAGGAAGATGATGAAATGTGTGCCTTGACTCAACCTTTTCATTTGGCAAACCGTTTGCCATTGCGCTTGCTGTTGCTCCAACTTCTGCATGTGTTGAGCTAGGATTATTAGTTGGCATGGAATCAACAACAGGAGTTGGAACAGATGATTTTATGGTTGGGTCATCAGTGATGTAAACTTTAAGACCAATCTCTCCTCTTACGCGAGAGAAAATACCACGCTTTTCCAATGGATAGTGTAAGACAACTGCATCAGAGTAAGGGACAAAAGAAGTCCCATTAAGGCTAACTTTGCCAAGAAATGAAGTGGAGTTAGTAGCCCTTGAATGGCTATGGACATAGACCTCAAGTGAGAGATAGTGAAGATTAGAAGGGTCAGATATATTGAAGTAGAAGCTCTCGTTCCAAACAGGGCTTAGATCCTTTTCTTTGATGGTCGTACGGTACTTCTGGCCATCGAAATAAAGTTCCACAAAGGCATTGGATGAACCTTGTCCATCTTTAGGTAATAGATTGTGAGCACTAACCACATCTACCCCTAACTTGAAGTTGTTCATAATTGAACGTGGTGGTCTGGTTTCTATTTCCAAATGAGATTTTAGTTAGAACTACGCGATCACTGTAGATACCTACAAAGAGAGGAATAGATAAGTCATGACAAAACAACTGAAATTTCAACGAGGAAACATAGCTGCTTAACTATACGAGTACAAATCTCACATGATTCTCTAGATGCTTGTTTATTTATATATTCTGCATTTGAATACATAAAAAGAAACATCCATGCAGCGAAGGAAGATTATAATAGTGATGAACAACTAGCCACAAGGATGGATCATTTTATAATTAACATAAATTAATTAGATTTAAGTATAAAAATTGAATTTATTTATCATAACGCCAAAGATTTGTGCAAGTGCAGCTATAGTCCTCTTATGAACTATACTTTTGTGAAATGTACGAGAAACGAAAAGGGATGATATATTGATCAAAAGTATGGGTTATACTAAATCATTTGAAAAAAAATCATTTTAAAAACAAATGCCTCAATCATGTTGGCAAAAAATTGCAGGAAACAAGAAGAGAATGAATAGACTAAAAGTGAATAAACTTATTTTCTCAATGTCTTCATTTTATTTCAAACTTGAATTTCTGTGGCAAAGTAAAAAATCTGTTAGTTCCACAGAAAACACAGTCCAGCTAAAAAAAGAAGTAGGAACGTTTGAATAAGCTAGAGAGCTTGCATCAAGAGATGTACGAACTGAATATTATGATGCATGATAGTGGAGTATTTTGGGCGGAGGGGCCATGCAACAGCTACTGTTTCTTTCACAAAAGGATTAAAAAGAATATATTAAATAAGGGGAAAAAAATTCTGAGCTGCAAGCAAAATTTCTAATGGAAGCAAAGGAAGAAGTGATAACTGGTACATCACCTTGGAGAGCAGATTTGTAAGGGGTCTAAACGAGCAGCAAGTTCAGGAAGATTTTTTGCTTGTCCTGTTGAGTGAGCAATGAATGAACACCAAGCCACCGGAAATAAAAGTAGAGTTTGTGACTACCAAAATATAAACAAATACAAGGGTTGGCAGAAGAAAACGCAAAACGGGGTCAACACTTACCTCTTCATAGATCGAGCTAGATCATGTGCAAAACCCCTCGTGGAACTGCTTATGTACACGCATCTAAAGAAATCAGCATGTGGCACTGGAAGTTTTTGCAGCTCCAAGTTAGTGATCCATTAAACACGGAGCATACACATGAGCTTTGCGTAGGGTGAATGGACTCAACTCACAACTTTAAAACATTATAAAAATGACTTAACAACAACATCATGCACGATGCAGTTAAAAAATGAAGAGTCTCCGATAAAAAAAAAAAATAACGAGAAAAAGCAGTGTGCTTAAACCAAGCTTAGTTATGATGAAGAATACCTCGTTTATTGAAGAAACTATGTGGAAGAGACAAGGAGGAAGCAACAAAAAAAGGGTGTTTGAGTGAGAGAAGAGGAGGGAAAGGAAAAAACTGGTGAGCTTAGAAATGGAATGAGTGACCACAATGGCAGTGGCAATGGCATTATATTTTACGGTTCAGTGTGGTAGTGAGTTGAAGGAGGTGAATACCAACAACACACAGAGACATGCACTGTCTCCAATTCTAGATGCTAAAGACAAACACTCCCTCGTGCTTCAGTTTCTGACTCGTCCTTTTTGTTTTATTTTTCCAGTTTCGTAACTTTCGCTTCTATGCTAATGTAAGATGCTATGGTCATGCTACCATGCACCGAACTTCATCTTATGTTTCACACTTCGCATCACATCGCAACTCATCTCATTCATATAAAACCTACGCCACAACCAAACCGCACTGCAGATATGCTTGCATCTAGGCTCGTAGCACTGTAACATTTCTCTTCTATGAATTTATATTAGCTTATCCACTTCCAAAAAACTTTGGAATTCGTGTTTGAATATAAAACTGATATAATATAACACATATTTCGAATATTTTTTGTTTTATGTTTTTTAAAAGTTGGAAAGATAAACATTAATAAAGGGAGTAATGACATAATTTGATTTTGCTAACAATAACTGTCTAGTAAATGTAAAAAGTAAAAATAATGTAATTTTCGTAAGTATTCTGGTTTATAAAATAATTTTGTCCTCTACACCATTAAATACTACATATTTACACATATCTAGGAGTCAAACCTTTATTAACTGGTGGCATTGGAGACTGTGAATTGCATTAGATCAATAATCGTAATCGGTTAATCATGATATTTAATATATCAAGTGTAATATAATCAAAGTTTTTTCGTTTTACCTCTTAATAAGTTAACCAAAAGACGGTGGTTTATTTTTATTTTTTTTAGGGTTTCATAAACCCTAAACCAAAAGACGGTGGTTTATTAGTAGTAGTTAATAATACTTAATGATAATATTGTTTACTACAATAAAGTATTTTGCTTGTGAAATCATTAAACAAAAGAAAATGACTTTTCCTTTTACTGCTGCTACTATTCGTAGTAGTATATGGTCATTGTATGTTTTAATAAAAAAAAAAAAAGTGTATGTTCTTTCTTCTTGTAAACATTTTTCATTTTCTACAAAACCACTTTTTTATTATAAGATATCTATTAACGGATTCCTGAAAATATATAAAATAAGTTTGATTATAATTTTATTTTTCAGAGCATAATGTGTTTATATTAATTGTTACATGAAAAATTACTGATTTTACGATTAATTATCGTAGGGAAATTTTTTAAACATAAGATTGTTAGTTCATATAACTTTACTATCAGAAAAATGCTTCACCGTCCTTGAATATAAGATACTGTAACTAATTTATATTTATGAAACTAATAAATGGGACATTTAATTGTAGCATGGGCTGAGGCTTTGGATTTGGGCTAAGGTCATGGGCTTCGTTTACTTTATAATGCCATTAATGCATTTTAATTTATATCTTTCTTCTCCAAACTTTCAGAGTATGGACTTTTCTTCCAAGAGCATGGCATGAGTGTGTTCACCCAACTATTACATTAATTTCCAAGATTCGTGAGAAGTAGGAAACTATTGTGGCCCCTCACCCATTTGATGTGCACAGTCACTTTAAATATAGTCTTAGATTTTGTCTCCTATTTATTATCGTGTTCTTCCCTACCAGTTTGGATAGGGACCCTACATTCACAAAAGATTCACATTTAATGAGAGAATACATAAATTTAAATTCAAACACGCCATAGTCATGAACATCTCTGTAACCAAAAGTAAAAGATGTGTTGTATTTTAGTGACACATAAGGTGAAAAAAATTATCCATTATTTATCTATCTATCTAATTCATCCATTACCAGAATATAAAAAAGGATTCTTGATCATATGCTTTTTCTCACAATCTAATGAATTCTTTAATTTAACTAGTCTTTTATAAGTAACTTTGTAATAATAAAAAAAAAGAATATTTGAAGTTGTTCAGTTATACACGACTTTGAAAAAAAAAATATGTATTGAAATCATGACTCATGACACTCAAAATGTGGTAAATAACTCTCAAAATGTAGTGTTAGTTTATATACATTTTGTACATACATATCTTTGATTAGATTTAGGTGTTTTATTTACAGCCCCAAGAAACAAACGAGAGATTTGGAATTGGCACATGGAATGATTATTCAATCTTTACACCATTTATGTCCATGTTGTTTAGCTTGGTAGGTCTCTTGTAATTCTTTAACAAGAGGGATGAGCAAATCACACTGAGAGAAGAGGCAGCCATTGCAGCTCCAGCAATCCATGGTGGTAGGCGAAATCTAGTGGAGGAGTAAAGAATGCCCGCAGCAATTGGGATGGCTAAGATATTGTAACCCAAAGCCCAAAAGTAGTTTAGACGTATACGAGAGAAGGTTTTGTTTGCAAGGTCAATGGCAATGATTATATCCTCCAAGTTGCTCTTCATCAGAACAATGTCAGCTGCCTCAATTGCTATGTCTGTGCCAGCACCTATTGCCATTCCAACATCAGCTGCCACAAGTGCTGGTGAGTCGTTGATGCCATCTCCCACCATTGCCACCGTGTACCCAGAAGCCTGTCTCAACTTCTCCAATTAATTTATGACATATGCATGTTTTAATAAGATTTTGTATTAACCTTGTACCCACAACAAGTGTTGTTTTTTCAAATGTCATGTTTTGTAACTTGACTTAACCTTAATTAGTTATATCCTGTTAAAAAGGTTGTGTTATATGGCTTAGATGATGTTTTTGTTATAGCGAATTTAAGTCAAAAAATTCGAAGGACGTGTAATTATGTATCGTTTGGTGCAATGATTTTGTTATACCTGCAGTTCTTTTATTTTAGTTGCTTTAGTCTCGGGTTGAGCCTCTGCTATGACAGTTTCAATACCGGCTTGTCTGGCTATGGAATTGGCAGTACCCCAGTTATCACCTGTCACCATGATGCTCTTCATTTTCATGGAATTGAGAATGGAAATAACTTCATCGGCGCCAGGTTTCAATGGATCAGATACAGCCAAAACTCCAGCGACTTCTCCATCCAAGGATACTAAAATCCCAGTTTGAGTCAGGCTTTCAGCTTCTGCTAGTATTTCTTCAGCATCTGCTGAAATGGTTATGTTATGATCCAGCATCATCTTTTTATTCCCAACCAATATTTCCTTGTTTAGAACAACGGCCTTTACTCCATGGCCTGAAACAGAAACAAAGTTGTGTGCTTCTGGCCAGGAATGGTTTTGTTCTTCTTTGGTCTTTTTGGCGTGCTCAACAATGGCCTTAGCAATTGGATGTTCGCTATTCACCTAATGAAGATATAACTTTAAATACTATTTTTAAATATAATTTCAGATTCAAGTAGTTATGGTAAATGGAATAAGACTTGCCTCCGCTGCAGCAGTAAATTCATAGAAGTTTTCAATTGATATCTTTTTGAAGAGTTTTGTTGTTACAACAACTGGCTTCCCAACTGTGAGTGTTCCTGTCTTGTCAAACACAATGCAATTCACCTGCAATATTGCAAGTTGTGATTGTGAATTTCACATCAAGATAAATGCTACAAAACTTACTCTTTACTGAGAGACTCTTTGGTAATTGGAAGGAACCCACATAATATCACCCCACAACAAAGAGTGTACCTATAGAATTTCTCTACTGGTAATGTCAAGGCCACTACTCACTTACCTTATTTGCACTTTCTAATGCTTGTCCCCCTTTGATCAACACACCTTGTGTTGCACCAACTCCAGTACCAACCATAACAGCCGTAGGAGTGGCTAGACCTAGAGCACAGGGGCACGCAATGACCATGACCGAAATCCCAAACTGAAGTGCAAGCTCAAAGTCGTTCATGGAGGATGGTATCCAAGATTTCGGGTATGCATGTAACTTTCCAGCTAGAAACCAGGAGAGCCATGTTGAAAGAGAAAGCACAATGACCTGCAAAAGAAAAAGGAACCGGTGAGCATAGATGAATTTCCTCTGACTGACTCCATAAGTAAAAACTAAAAAAATTAAATCAGTAGCTTTAGTTAGTACTAATTTTACCATAGGAACAAAATATTTAGAAATATGATCTGCAAGTTTTTGAACAGGAGCTTTAGCCATCTGGGCTGACTCAACAAGTTGAACAATCTGGGAGAGAGCACTCTCTGATCCAACCCTTGTCACCTTAACATGCAAAACCCCATTCTCATTCATAGTGCCTCCAATCACCATATCACCCATCCTCTTTGCCACAGGCCTTGCCTCTCCGGTTATCATGCTCTCATTTACATGACTTTGTCCCCATATGACAAAACCATCCGATGCTACTTTTGAACCAGGAACAACCTTGATCACATCGTCCTTTTGTATCAACCGACTATCAATTTGTTTTTCACTAACAACATTCCCTTCGTCATCTTGAGTTAACAATGTCGCTGTCTCAGGTGTCAAGTTCATAAGCTTTGCAATGGCCTGAGATGTCTTCCCCTTTGCCAACACTTCCAAATACTTCCCCAACAGAATAAAAGAAATAAGCATAGAGCTGGTCTCAAAGAAATCGCTTCCTTTGAAATGCCGAGAGAAAACAGCTCTTTCCACAACATAGAGAGAATAGAAATACGCAGCATTTGTCCCTAATGCTATCAACACATCCATATTAGCAGAACCTTTGCGCAATGCTTGATATGCTCCAACATAGAACCGTCTCCCTATGATAAACTGCACCGGGGTAGCAAAGATACACCTCAAGAGAAGTCCAATATTCAACATGTTGACAACTTTGATATCCAAAACACGTTTAACTCCAGGTATATACATGAGGATCATGGATGTCAAGAAGACAGGAATGGTAAAAGCCAAACTCCATACGAAAAGCTTGAAGTAGCGGTTAATTTCCTGCTGTCTAAGTGCTTCTCTTCCTTCATCATTTGGAAATATCACAGCTTTAAAACACCCTGATCCAGTGGATTCTATGACTTCTATGAAGGTTCTTGGTCCTGTCATGTGGGGTTTATAAGTTATGGCAATTTTGTTAATGTCCGGAGATATGTCTATGGTTTCAACACCAGGGAGTGCATGGAGAGAGAGCTCAATGGCTCTAAGGGATTGATCGTTTTTAATGCCATCAATTTTAAATTCAATCTTGCTCATGTGTTCCCCTGTGCTTATCAGTATGGCTTCGAAGCCGGTGTCTTGTATAGCTTCCATTAGGTGGTTGTGGGTGAGGATGTTGGGGTCATAGTAGACTTCTGCTTCTTCTGTTGCTAGGGCCACTCGTGCCTTATGAACCCCATGAAGGGATTGTAGAGCTGATTCAACAGTGGTGGAGCAAGAAGTACAAGTCATGCCTCGTATGTGTATGCGGCATATTTGAGTTGAGGTGTAGTTGGAGTCTTCTTCAATAACTTTCGCTTCAAATCCAGCATCTTCAATGGCTTCGCGTATCCTCTCCTCCTGCGTGAAATCTATGGTTTGTGAACAGATGATGAAGAGTTTAATAATGGCCCTAGCCTTTTTTTTTTCATGAAATACTAAAAAAAGATGAAAGTCGTATTCCCTTCTCAATAAATTGATTTGAGTTTTTAAAACTCAAAACTTAAAATTATATGTTTAAATTTTTTAATATATATTATAAACATTTTATAGATTAAATTAATCGTCTCCTAGGTATTTGTTTGTTTATTTATTTAATTTTTATTTATATTTATGAGTTATCGTATAATGTATGAATATAAAATAGTGATTCAATTGGTATAAAATAGTTATTTATAATTAAATAAGAGTATAAAATTGTTTTACCATCTCCCTACATCAACATATACGCTCAATGATAATCACTTAAACAGTTAAATCCCTTACATATCATGATATTAATGCTAAAGTTTACAAGATTAGATAATAGTGATAGATTGTTAGGAGAAGATCCGGTAGAAGAGATTTACGTTGAGTGGGATCTAATGAAAAGAATAATGGGTACAGGAAGAAAGTGGAGCACATCATAAAAGGTGCTAATAGGACAGCCATTAATTCAAATCAGCCAAGGAAAATTTCGGGAGCTATGTGGCCTAATCACAACTTTTAAAGGGAAAAAGAAAGCATATACCTGCACAAGCTGGGCAGCATTATTAATGTAATGAACAATGTAAAATCAGGTTCACTTTGATTTTATTTTCTGGTATAGATATGTTTTTGGTTGATATTTCGGCCTTAATTTATTTATAAACCATAGAGAATAATAATAATAATAATAATAATAATAATAATAATAATAATAATAATAATAATAATAATAATAATAATAATAATAATAATGATGGTAAAGCAACAAACCAAAGGAAAAATAAATATCACAAGAAATAAAGATGAAATTTAAAAAAGCTTAATTTCACCCCGAATAGGAAAGATTAAAAAATTGAGAATGAAAAATTCAATTTAAAAGAAACACATTATTTATATTATTTTGTTTATATTACATTAATTAATCGTTTCATTCAAATAGAATAATTTTAAAACATTTAATTCTATTTAATTTTATCAATTAAGAAGCATATCATCATTTAAAATAACATTAATAAACTACAAACTTCACAACAAAATTTATTGGATTAAAGAAAAACATACTTAGATCTAAAAATAAATAAATAAAAATTATTAGAAAATATTGAAAATAATATGTAAAGTTACGAAGAACTAAAATGTTATTTAAGTGAATTTAAAACGATGTTTTATTTTTAGGGTTGTTCTATGAGAGCGACTGAAAAAGGCATGTCTATTGTATGGAAGAACGTGATTGGTCCTCTCAGTGATTTCATTTTCATGAGAAAAACCAAACTGAAAAAGCCAGCAAACGAAACAATCACTCGTGATCTTATCACACCACCTTCACATATGTACCAGTATATTATATGTTATCCAACTATTGCTTACGAAAATACATAAAATACATGTATATAATTAACAATAGCATTGAGTCTCAACTTACAAATTCTGACACGCAACTACCAACCTTCGACCATGCTATGATATTTTGACACTTGTACTTTTTTTTTCTTACATTCAAATTATAACTTCATAAATTATTTTTATTAAACATTTTATTTTTATTATTTTTAATATGATATTTTATTATGGTAGATAAAACAGGGAGTATAAAAAAATGTAGATAAAAAATATCATGACTCTATCTATAGTCATACTCATGCTTTATTATTCATAAATGGAAGTATTTGACTTGAGTATGATGAAAATAAAGATAAAAAATGGTTAATATATGCAATATGTGTGTCATATCATATTCTTGCAATATAGAGCCTTTATAAATTACAACAGTGAAATGTCACCATCTAGAGCATCAATCTCTGTGCAAGAGTAAACATTGAAAGGTTTACTTTAAGCTTTGGTAAATTATTTCAGTTCTTTAAGCATAATTATTGAGTCTTTAGCAAAGCATAATTTAATCGATTTAATTAATTAGAAAAACTTTCTGATCAGTCTGAAATTTCGAGATCGTTGATCCACGTATGTCCCTTACTCACCTTTTGACCTGCCACTTACTTTCGAAACACGATCATTTTCCATGATTACAATATTTTAGACTTTAACCGATAGCAATGATTGAAGAGATTAAGAATAGAAAATTTGGGGAAATTTTACATAAGATCAATCGCCAATATTATCGTGTACGTAGGCCTAACATGTATCTTCTTGCTAAACATGTATATCTTCGAACCACAATCTGCTTATGTTAACATGTTTCGTTAACTGATGTAAACAATAGAGAAAAGATGAATGTGTTGAAAAGCTGAAACAAATAAAAAAACTAAGCAATTTGAATGTGTTGAGAAGGCAATAAGAAATAGTTAAAGCGGGAAAAGCAAAGCAAGCAATGATGAGAATATTGAAAGAAAGTGTACGGAGAGATAATGGATTCTCACGTTAACCATTGGCGGGAAGTAAAGAACCCGAGCCTTGTTGTTCAAGACATCCACAACGGCCTCTCGAATTCCAGGTAAGCGTTTGACGGTTTTCTCAATGGATCCGGCGCACGCAGAACACGTCATTCCCGTGACGCTGAACAGAACCACTTTGCTCTCGGATCTTTCTAGTTCCACCACCGACTTTCCGGATTCCACCCCCTTCGGCGAAGGATAGTGCGGCTGAGGCCACAAATTTCCACAGCACCGCAAACTACTCCGGCACTCCCAACCCTCTAACTTCTTACCCATTTCACTCTTCTCTACTTTCTTCTTCTCAATCAACCATATTTATACAGCTCAAACGTCCCTCAACGTCATTTAAACAAATAATAAATAGATAGTGGTTTAAAATAAGATAAAATAAAATAACAGCAAGTAGATCTTCACACAAAAATCAACTCCATATAGAATCCGTTATGACATGCCTCGTACCATATGCCGTTAAAATTTACTTAAAAATGTTTGAATATTTTTATGAGAGAATGATTAATATTTACAACAAAAATTTACTCAAAAAAAACATGAAACTGTACAGTTCAATTTCCTGTTACTTTTTCCTTCCATCATTCAATTTTTCAACCAATAAGAATGGACTTTTGTTAGCTATTTACTTTCGTAACTTTCATCACTCTTCTTTTATAATGGATCAATTCTCCACTTCAAATAGTCAATAATATAATTCCAATTTTAGCTTTAAAAACACTTTATTTTAAAGTGTGGTGACTTCGTATATTACATGTCCTATCCCTACGGGTGTGGTATAGTGCATGTATTACCCGTGTGGTAGATGGTCGGTCAATCCTGTCAAAAAAACATATTGGGGGATATGTTTTTGGTTAGCCGACTTTAAACAAAAGTACTAATTAATATATAAGTTAACATAATTTAATCTGAAATTATAAATAAGGTTAGGATATCCTAATATATGGGTTATAAGATGATAAAAGAGATATAATTATAAGTCTATAAATAAGAATATTAACATAAATTTAAAGGTATTGTAATTTTGATTTAAGAATTTTCTATTTTACTCATACTCTTCATTGAGCGTTGAAGTACTTGCATGGACCTCTCTTGATACAGAGAATCTTTCGACTAAGAAAGACTAGTTGAAATACTTGCATGAACCTCTCTTGAGACATAGAACCTTTCGACCAAGAAAAACTAGTTGAAGTACTTGCATAAACCTCTCTTGAGACAGAAAACCTTTCGACTAAGAAAGACTAGTTGAAGTACTTGCATTGAACCTTTCAACCAAAAAAGACCAATTCGCCTTAAGAATTCATTGACCAATAAAATTAGAACCAAAGAGTTGATTTTGTCCACTGAACACTTAGAATGTATAAGTAGTTATAAGATTAATCGACCTTATAATAACAGTAGATATTAAAATTTTAATTAAAAAAAAACACCTTAATGAACATGCATTTCTTTTAGTTAACTTCATAAAAAAATTAAATATTATTATTATTATAAATGTTTATATACCTTATCAACAACTTTTATCTTTTATTTACAGTTAAATAAACATGTTAAGATGAAATTATTTTAATGTAATTATAAAATAAGTAAAATTTAATTTAATTTATTCTTACAAAATCAATTTATAAAATAAAATTTATATTATAGAAGTTGATTTATTGTTGGTGGACGTGAACATTTAGAATTTGATAAAAAAGTAATTTAATAAAATATGAAGTAATTTTTCACTTTATTATAATATTTTTCGTAATTCCTAAAATGTACATTTTGATGAATAACTTTATTAAATATCATTTACTTTTATAGCATAAGTTAATTTGTAAATTTAACAATAAAATAATTATAATAAATTAGAAATATTTTTTATGAACTAATAAAAAGTATTTAGATAAACTACTTTAAGAAGCTTGTTAGAAAAAGTTGTCCATAATGATAAATATTTTTATAATTTTAAATAAGCTTCTCATAAATTCTTCTACATGTCCCTAAATTAATAAAAATAATTTAATGTTTAAATATTTGATTTAAAAAATGAAATAAGGTCAGAAATTTATCTCAACAAGTAACAGTCGATTTTGATTGAAAAAAAAAAACGTTGAATTTAAGCCGAACTTATTAAATAACAAACAAGTTACCTTTTTAAAAGTAAGAAGTTTGAGTGTATACTCTTTAGTTCCTTAAGTGTAGCCTATTAAAAAAATAGAATTATTTTAGACGTATACTACATAGGTTGTTCGCAAAAGCAAGCGTTTAAGGTCTAACATCAAAGATTGTAGTGCAATGGCTTTCAAAGAGGAGTCGTAAGACTTAAATAAATGTAATTTAATTTAATTTCAAATTTTCAGAAGAAATAACATGTATAATTTTGAGCGATGTTTATATATTTTTTGTTTTGAAATAAATATTATAAATTCGTAAAATCTATTTCATTAGCTAAGACATTCTTTTCTTAAAAACACACAAGCAAAGAGTTTTCTCAATTACACCCTCACAATATTTAATCAATGAATTGAAAGTTTATACTGAGCCCTACTGAAAACATTTAATTATTACGAAAAATGAAAAATTTAATATAAATAATATTATTTAATTTATGAATTATTAAACCATACACACAATTTCTTTGGGTAGTTTTAAAATCACTACATTCATAATTTTGCATATCCACACATTCACAACCCAACTTGAGAAAATATTATATCCAATTAGTATTCTCTTTATCTTTCAATTGCTTCTTTTTTATTCCCTCTATTACGTCTTGGAAACCATAAAAGTTGAGGTGTCCTGAACTATGTGAAAACTGAAAAAGAAAAAATAGCTTGTTCGAATTGATTTGAGCATATACTGCAAAGTTTATATCTCTTACAACAAGCATCAAGATTAACTTGAAGAATATTTTTTACAATAATATTAAACACAATAACACTTTTATGCATATCACTTATCTTTAAACCATATCATGCAACAATTCAGCTTGCTCTTACTACACTTAGTTTTCAGTAAACTGAACTAACAAACTAGTTCGTTTTTTTAATTAAAAACATTCCGTTTCTTAAAGCTCACATTAGTTTAGTTAATAAAAGATAAACTCAATTAAATTATTTTTGGGTACTCCTAGTTTGAGAACTTGTTCCCATTCTACATGGAATAGAATAGAACCGAGCATAGGTGTATGTTACTTTCTTTTAATATACACTGCAAAAAATTAAAAATATTTGGTTAGGTTCCATACCATAATCGTCACTAAGCAAGAAGTTGAAATATTTTATGATAAGAGATAGATTGACTTTGCTTATTCTTTATGATTTCTATCATATATGTCCAACTTATTAGTTGATTGTAACTATTAAAAATGTGACATCATTTTTAGTCATTTTTAATTTTAGAATAGCCACGAATCATTTTTAATAGGGTATGAGATTTGTTAGTTGCTGAAACATTCAATATGAAGTGAAAGAACGCGAAATTGACATTTGATTCCTTTAAGCATATGCACCTAATTTAAGATATCCCTTCAGTCGAAAAGGTGTAATGGAACAAATTAAAGTAAGTACATCAATCTATATTGTAATTAGCTTTGTTGCATTAATGTTAAAGAGAAAGAGGGAAATTGAAAAGGGAAATTAGAAAGGGAAATAGGTAAGAAATATAATAAAAAACAATTATTTGATGGAAGAATGAAGTGAAAGCTAATTTTTTAGATTTTTTAATTTATTATTAATATTATTTGATTAATTTATTTATCGGTATTATAATAAGAAAAACAGAACAAATTATTACAAATATTTCTAAGCATTTTATCAACTTATAGTTCTTAAAAAAATATTATAAATAAATGAGATTTTAATTATTTTTGTTGAATTATTTTTGAAGGGGCTAGCTATTTATTGCTTTCCGAAATTATAAATGTTGTTAAATGATCTATTTATTTATTGTGAAGTGTTTGTTTTATTTAAAATATATTTAAATTAAACTAAGTTAAATTTATTTAAGTAAATATTTATTTTTAATATTTATCTAAATAAAATTTAAAATAATTATTTTAATTTACAAATTTGAATATCTATCTAAAAAGACATATAATCCTTAATTTAAAAAACAAATAAATAATACAATAATAAAACTAAATTTCGTAACATCAATAATATCTGAGAAAATAGTTTGAAAGTGAAAACCCTAACATGACTGGAGGTCAGAGTATTAAAAATTAAATGAATACATGACAAATTGTGAAAAAAAAAAATATTGAAGATTAAAAAAAATCAATTAAGCTGAAAACTTGTTTGTAATAACGTTTTAGAGAAAATATAAGTTTTAAAATAAAATAATATTAACAAAAAAAACATTTTTTCTTAAAAATAATTGGTCAAAAAGTGTTATCATACTCATGGACACTCAGAATGAGCAAAGTCGATGTCTCTTTGACCACTAAACAAATTCTGCAACTTGTTGCTTAGTGGCCAAAATACACTTTTGAGGCTAGTTTCTTTGTAAAATCCTAATTCAAATTATCATTTTACTGTAAAATGAGCTAATTCGATAGGAGAATAATTAATTGAGTATTAAATAAAAGTTCAAATATCTTCTAATTAAAACAATATTACCAGACCAACAAATTATTTTATTTATTTTTGAATAATTTCTCTGCCCACCACCGAAATAACTAAAAAAAACGGTGAACCCTAGAGTAACGTATTTTATCCTTTTGTATTATCTTGACGAGAATAAATGAATACTCACGGAGAAGCTGTCAATATTTAATTTCAAAAAAAAAAAAAACCAAAAAAAAATTATAAAACCTAAAAAAAAAAAAAAAAAAAAA
>Ga0209489_102256_pt1 | contig 39363 bp, 18 predicted proteins | sample SiratrowhiteBW_FD_187527 | JGI IMG/M metagenome (GOLD analysis project Ga0209489, IMG submission 187527) | Root nodule microbial communities of legume samples collected from California, USA - Siratro white BW (SPAdes) (version 2) | ecosystem: Host-associated > Plants > Roots > Nodule | place...
CTGCAAATCAAAAAAAAAAAAAAAGAAAAAAAAAAGGTGAATAACGATTACAAAACCAAGAAACAACAGAGGCTTAAAATGACAAATACCTCTTCAAAAGGAGGTGTAGAGAGTAACCAAACACTGCTTCCCACACACGCCACCGTAGTAAGAAAACCCCCAATGTTCAGGAGGACATGAAGATAGGCCCCAACAGCAGCAGCAATCACGGCGAAACACAGAGTAAAATAAACCTACAACAATCAATCACAACCAAATTATCCAAATACATCCACCATCCGAAGATCCTATAACCCTAATTTTTGCAAACCCTAACTAAGATCAGGAAAATTGATATAATAAAAAAAAGCGACGTTATTATTATTACAAAGACGATGAAAGAAAACCTAGGAAATTCATGGTTTCCACATTTATTCGCTAATTGAATAAAAAAAAACAACTGAATCATCGAAAGGCATGAATTAGAAGGGAACCTTCTTGAGGTGATTTTGAACGAGCGGAGAAATGAGACGGAAGTTCTTGAGCGTATCGTAATTCCATCGGTTTCTTGAATCGAAGAAGGAAGTGAAAGCGTCCATTGTTTTCGATCGCAAAATCACAAATTGGATGAATGAATGACACAAATCTATTTCAATCTATTTATATATTTATTTTAATATTTTAAAGGACGGATCCTAATTTCGAAGAAACTTCCATATAAGATTATTTCCTTTTCAATTAAGTTTCTTATCATATCCTCTGCAGCCGGTTTTATTATTATATATATTTGGTCTTTTTCTGATGCCGTTTGTTCACGTATTGCTATCCAATCATGGGTGGACAAATCAGCAACAAATACATTGTAAACAATTTCACTTAATAAGTGTGAATACTAGGATTAATAGTTTCTTTTGCCGACTATTTGAAATGTTATCCCTTTTGATTCGTTTTTTTTTTTTTTTAATTTTGAAGCGGAGTTAATATAATTTTAAGTAACAAAGAGTTAATATAATTTTAAGTAACAAATCATATAAAGTTGTACAGAGCAATAAATAATAAATAAATATATAAGGTGCATTATTATCAATTTGAAGAAAGAACATTTTCATGCTTTTAACAAAATAAAAAACGTTTGCAGGGATAAAAATAAATAAATTTATAATTATTCGAATTCATGTTATTTAAAATATATTTTAATGATTTGTATCTTAAATTTAAATTCGTATTTATGAATTTTAAGTTTAATCTATTCAGTTAAATTTAGATTGAGTAATTTTTTGGATTTTAAAAATTTAAAATTAAAGTGAGTTTGAGTCCATTTAAGTTATGAAATATTATAATCTAGTTATGTTCGAGTCTAGTTTAAATTATTCTAGACCTAACTCAAATTCGGTTAGCCTAGACTTAGATTATTAAGAATTGAAACACTCAAAATTTTCAGTTGATTTATTTATTTTTTTCAATCCGGTAAATTCAAACTGAACTTAATTTTTGAGCTGAAATCTAAACACGTACTTACTTCGTTGAGAATATCAACCTCTTAGTTGTAAAAATACTTGAGGACCAGAACAAGAAAAAAAAAAAAAAATACAAAAAGTACTTTAGGTTGAAGTGACATGTTAAAATTATATGAATATTTTTTTAATTATCTCCGACATTGTTTTTCCTAATCTTCATACTTATTTTACATGTTAAGCATTGAATATATTTTAGATTTTTAAGATTTTAATCTACTTATTTTTTTTCATTTAACACATTTATATGTAACAAAAAGACATAACACTGCTAAAATTATTTTTGTTATACGCATATCTGACGATGTTGAATAATAAATTAAATCAGCTTTTTTCTTTTTAATTATTTATCCGATCAACTGAGATTTTTAACATCATTAATTATTTTAACCAACACTTAATTTTTTTTTTTCAATTAACATGTATATTAAAGTATTTTAAAAACATAAGTTTAAATATATTTTTTTATACTTTTTGTTACTAGTCAATATTTTTTTAATTCTTTTAAAGTTGTAATCATTATATTGTATTCACTTATAATCATTGCCATTGATATCGCACCCTTCAAAACCCTTCAAAGCTAGAAGAATGTTAATTAGACAATCCTTAATACTCCTTTTATGAAATTCTCTTTATGATAGTTAAAACTTGTTAAAAACCAATAGTTTTAAAATGCTAATTTTTTTTTCTAGATTATAGTTTTAGAGACAATATACATTTTTGAACGAATATTTCAGAATATATTTCAAAATGTATATATTCAGAATGAATTTGTAACTTTTGACAAATATAACTGATACCCAAACTAATAAGCCAAGGTGGAAAAGTAAGGAAAAGGTTTTGAGATTGTTAACAACTTGTTTGTAAAAAGGCCTCAACAGCGTCGACTTGGTCACATGACACAAAAAGCACAACAAAGTAAATCGGGTGTGATCCTTGTTGAACACAGTAAATTTCCATTTTTCCTTGATATTGGGCTAAGCGAGCCCTCTAGGTCTAATTATGAGGAAATTAAGTTCTTGTTGAATTTGGTGTATATTTGTATTAGAGGAGTATTATAATGAATAAATGCTTATTACTATCAAACATTTGCATTCTTCTTGCAGCTATTATGGTTGTGCATTTGTATTTATGGCTGCTTTAAGAAAAGAAGACTATATGTTAACCTTTCAGACAACAGTACGGCAAGCCTACGAGGCATATTGGAAAAATTCTAATTCAAAAGAATGTTAAACTTTAAACGTATACAGTGAACAACAATACGGAGAGTCTGCATGCAAATGTATGGAATAGTCTAAATCATTCTCTAGATGGAGAAGAGAACAAAAGTTTCAAAAGAAAGCCAAGTAAAACTCCAAGGACACCCACAAAAATGGCAAAGATGAAGGAAAAGCCAGGATCACTTTTTCGGTTTCTTCGTCTTTTCAGCATGTCCTACACAGTCAACAGAGCAGATATATTAGTGATATTTACAATAGCTCTCAAGTCTCAGTAAAGAATACAACAGACAACTATTATAGGTCCAAGTGTCGCACTGCACCCAAAAAGAAAGAAGACTTCACTAATCACTTTCAGCTCTTACCGACCTCATCTGCCCCTTTTTCCCTCCTTTTTTTTTGGGGAGGCTTTACATGCCTCGAGGCCAATTTTATTCCAGGGAATAAGGTTAACTTTAATTGATTTTTTGATAGTGGCTCGTTAAATTGGAACCAGAAAAGCAACTCCCTCCATACTGGGCAAGTCAGTATTAATGCCCACATAAAAAGTATTGGACTAGCATACAGGAAGTGACGCCAAAAGAAAAAAAAAATATTTTTTTTTGTTGAAAGTAAGGAAATTATATAACTTATCGTCATATAGTCAAGTACACAAGCTCAACTCATAATGGTGTTGTCTCCAGTTCATAGGGGAGAGAAACTCTAAATTCATAAAGAAAATTATATTCATACACCCGCTAGGGGTGCATGAAGTGAGAAGGAGAGCGATTTATAGAAAAAGAAAATAGATTATATGAAACGAAAGTAAATTTAATAGCGAAATTATAAGGTGGAGGAGAGGTGGAGATAATGTGCATGCGTATCAACATCATTGTTGATTCCAACTTATTCTAATACTTGTTTTTTTATCACATTCAACTGAGTCACCATGAGTGCATATTTGGAACATCAACTCCAAATAAAATCTTATGATAAAAGAGCAATGTTGGGAATACGCAGAACAATTACCAGTTCCTGTTGCAGTTGTCTTGTTTGTCTGGCAGCGGCATCTCTTTCTTCCTTCAGACTCTGTAAAGCCTCACTCTTCAAAAAAAGAAATTTAATTTAAGCATGACTGGCTAATCTAAACAATAGAACTGGGCAAGGAGGGGAGGTTTAATTGGCTGGCATTATCTGCCACAATGTAGGAAATGACTGACAATGAGCAAATGACGTGCAATATTGAGTACTGTTTTAGAGATAACAACTCAAATACAGAATACAGAACTCAAGCAACTAGCCATTCATTTTGCGCTGATACACAGATGGAGTCAGTATGCATGTGAATGGAATGAAATTAAAAGCTGCCAATACAACAATCTTAACCTAAAAAAATAAACTGGTATCACAAATACAGAAGTAATTACTTTAAATTCAGCCTGTACATATAATCTATAATCTATAAACAGTGCCAGAAGAGTTAAAACTATATATGTATATTTCACAAGATAATCTCCGGCAAACTAACTAGAGACCTGAGCATAATTTTTTTCCACACTCCTTTCATGGGTGAATTTGTGGAGGGCACAATCTGCTAGATGTTTTAGGCCACTTAAAAGCCGAGGAACCACATCTATAAAATTATAAAGTAAAAACTGAGCAGAATAAACCAGATACCAGATATATTATAAACACGACAAGCTTGACGCAACACAATTTTATATTTTCAATCAGAGGGGATCTATAGAAGGAAGTTTAAATGTTTCACTGATTTCAATTTTTATTTGTCTTTATTTATCAATCTCAACATGTTTTCTAGCTTTCTCAAGTATCAAGTCCTACGTTCTTTCCTCCAAATGCAGCAAGTAGGTTGTGCATCAACAAAACGGAATTAATGCTGTCACGAAATTCAAGAACTATGCCATCAAGTGAAGCCACCCACACTAATCTCCTTAATCAGGTTTCTCAAATCGTTTCCGTTTCAAATATGTGAAGTTTATTTGCATAGGGACCCCACCCATGTGAGCTTTTCAGCTTGAGACATAAGTTACAATATATGGCATTATTACTAAACACATAAAATACGAAATTCAAAATAAAGAAAAACAGTGGAACTTCAAACTGATTTCCACGAAGTGAATATGGGGGAGGAAAATAGACTCACAGAAGAGGTATCAAGTTTATGTGAATTCCTTGATGCATCATCTTCAGATCCTTCGGGTGAGGCAGCAGAGATATATGCAACTCTTAATTTCAACTCCTCTATTGAATTACCACTTTCCTTATTAAACTGCAAGTGAAATTAGCAGTATCAGTGATCAATTTTGCTTTTCAATCTGTACAGTTGATCCCGTACAAAGGACAGTGTTGACCCTCTTACAGTATCTGGTGGGAGGTCGTCAACATCAGTATTTGGATTCACTATTGTACTCTGTAAGAGAAACTTGTCTTTACATTGCATGTCTGGAGGGTATTCCCGTTGGGCTTGGAGGGTGACTGTACAAAGTAAAAATTGGACAATATGACAAATTCTTATACCATAGACTGGGAAGAGCTATGGGCTCATAAGCAAATAAATTTAAACATAAAAACAGCTCATCTAGATGGAACCAAAAAACCTGATACAGTGCATCACAAGCTCAAATAAAGCTTTTAATCACTTATTCCTATTCCTTACTGTCGCAGGAAAGAAAAACTTCAATCATGTGACCTTTGATCAGTTGAAATTTGCAGTTTTCACAACCCGTGTATAGTAGGAAACAGCATATTTCTAAATGTACGTCCATTAGATGTGCATTCAGTAATCTGTTCACATGCATATCTGCTAGAGAAGTTCTAGCAACACACTAATATATTCTTTGTCTTTGCTTAAAATTAGAGATTAAAAATTATGAGTGGAAGTTTAATAAAATTTTGTAAATTCTAATTAATTTCAGCAAATAAATAAAATCTGTCTTGGTAACATTTTTCTTTTTATTTGGCTAAAAGGCGATGAAAGAGGTCGAAGACAATTTTGCTTTTCATTTTATCTGTTCAGACCACCTATCATAAAAGTTTTAAAGTAAAAAAAAAAGGGTTTTGTCAACGTCTGCTCGCCAGGGGCTAAGGAATCAAAAGTAAAATCTATCAATTTTCTATAATTCATCGAAATTATTTAATGAAGACAGCACTGAAGGAATTTTTAATATTCGAAACTCGACTTCATTTAAATATCTATCAGTTTCCATTTTTTAATTCGCTTCGTGTGTTTCTAACCCAAATAAAGATAATACATATCATATAATAAAGAACTAGCCTTATAAGTAACGCGGTAATATTAACAAGCAGCACCTCTGATGATACAGGAGTCCCAGGGGTGTACGACACCGGTGTTTGGTCGTACAAAGTACTTCTTCGGAGAAGTGGTTTTGACCTATGAAAGAGAAAGTGAAGAAAAGTACATGGGAATAAAATGCAATGAGAAGGAAGCAAGAGGATATTCGGGAACATTAAGTTAAAAGAGAATACCTTGAAAGCAACATGATTCTGCGTGTTATTGAGGACCTTAAGATCGCAAAACGTTTGCTTCTCCAACTCAACTGATCACACGAAAATCACGATAGTAACTAAATAACGTATTCGATGTTTATAATAATTAATATTAGGAGCGAAATTAGAGTAAATTTGGTGATTAAGGTTAATTAAAGGAAGAATTAAACAGCATTTGGTAAGATTGAGAGAGAGAGAGAGGGACGTACAACGGAAACGGAGTTCGTCGGGACTAACGGAGATGAGTTGAGAGGCGGTCATGGCGAAGAGGGGGGATGGAGGGAAGGGGGAATGGAGGAGGAAATGAATTAGAGTGGGATCACATCAAGGAGAAGAGGAAGAAGAAACGTGTGATGGAACGAGGAGTGTGGGGCACCGATGGCTACAAAGTCCAAAACCAAATTATGCAGAATTTTAGCCACCGAGATCGCTTTTGGTCTTCAAACTCCTCCGCACTGTGTGTCTGTGCCATCTGGTTTTGGCAGAGGCACTGAATAACAGAGAGAGAGAGAGAGGGACGCTGCTACACTCTCGCATCCTTTGGGGCCACCTGCTACCTACTATGTGCACGTGTCCTTTTTAAATATTTTGTATTTATTATTTTCTTTTTGAGGAGTTATATGTCAAAACTTATCCCATTCAACTATTTTCTTTTTTTCTATTTTATTTTTAAGTTGTTTAGTTTATATTTTAGAATTAAATTAATTTAATTTAAAGGGTTTTGAATCACTGATTTTCAGTTTTATCTCGTTTTAGAAAATACAATAAAAAATTTTAAAAAATTAAAAATAGAATCTGTAAGTAATTATATGATTAATAGTGGCATAGTGTTTTAAATATATACTTCCAAGAACAAATTTATCTATTTTTTATACTTTTATTCAATATTATATATATATATATATATATATATATATATATATATATATATGTGTGTGTGTGTGTGTGTTATATAAAAAAAATAAATAAGTTCAATTTGAATTGGATGTATTTTCAAAACAAAATCTGAAATCCAATCCAATAAAAAAATATATATTTCCTCTGATTTTTAGGCCAAGTTTCAACTTATTCAGTTTTTTAATTTCTTTAATTAAATTTTCAATTTCATTAGATTAGTTATTAACACTTCATTATTCTAAATATCTCATTAATATATTTTTTTTGTAAAGCTAAGGCTTAATATTCATTATTATTTATCTCATTACATTTTATTAAGACTATTACATGATCGGTTCTCAAAATTATCTACTAGTTTTTACCTCCCTTCTAATTTCTATGTATGTCCCCTCTTTTTCTCTTTCATTTTCACTTCATAAAAAATATGTAGAAACCCTTGTTTTCTTATTACCTATGTACATCATATTAATTAAACCATAGATATATCCATATTTTTCTTCTTTTAAGCAAGAAGGGCGTTCAAACACCAACGTATTTGCATACCGGGGCCCACTTGTTTAAACAAGTGATCACTAATCAGGTCGACGAAGATGACGACGAAGGCTATTCAATCATACGCATCCCCATGCAAGCATATTTCGTCCAGATTTAGGTATGTAATAAATAAAAGCATAAAAGTAGTATTGCAGCAGGTGGCTTTAGATTTTAATCTTAGTATCCATTTTAATGAACTAAGTAATGACTTTCCTTTTTTAACAGCTTCACTTTCTACAGTATATATTAGTGATGCAGAAGAAATACTTCAAATTTCTCAGTGCTATCAAGGTTCAGCAGTCCACTTGATTTTAGGAAAGATAGGACATAAGGGGAAGAAAAATGATATATTCTACAACAGAACAAATTGAAATAATTGCATTAAAGCCCCGCAACACTTATCATGGATCAGTAGACTACTTCGAAGATACTTCGAAGATGAACGTAGGGAAAAGTAGGCTATCTACGTATCATTTGAAAGTGGAGAATCTCGGAAGCTTGTCTCTGAGATAGTACAATCTTGCCCTCCTGACCTTCCGGTGGTTTACCACTTTGATTTCTTTTATGTTTGGTGAGTAACTGTCCCAGTGAATATATGCATCATATAAGACAATATCTCACAAGAAAAAGCCGGTTATGATTTCATAATACAATCTACGAATATGAAAATTCATATCCAGTGGTCTTTCAACATCAATATCTAACTTAATACAGAGAACTGTTTGGGTAATCAGCTTGAACAAACAAATTCAGATCTTCTCAATATGATAATTTCATTAACTCTTAATACACAACACAGACTGCAACAAACGTTAAGCATAGAAACATTGCATATATGTTCGTTGGCAACCAACAGAAATGTAGGTCACACATTGAAACAGATACGAAGACAAACAATAAGCATAGAAGCATTGCATATGCTCATTAGCAACCAGCAGAAATGTCGGTCATACATTGAAACAGATCTGAATCTCATCCGCCATTCTTCCGAGACATTGACACATCGATAAATTTTAAGTTCAGACTGATATGTTCTCCAATTACCATTTCCCACAACTAGAATTCTTATTCCCTGAATTTGTACATCCAGGGAGGGTGGTAAACAGCACACAAAAAGGGATTTGTCTTCTTACAAGTTATAACCCTCCCATGGAAACCGAATAAACTCCATTTGTAACAAAAATTTGAGATGAAAAATAGCCCCATGCTTCAATGGATTGTACAAAAAGGTTACCTTAAGCTACTATTTATCAGTATCCCGCAACCAATGTCCCAACAAGTTGTAGTTTCAAAAGCTGCACAGTTGCGAACTGTGCAGGCATAGATGACTAATCTAAATCTTTGAAAATGACTACTCGTAACTATTCCTGTTTCCACATCTTAGTCATCCAAAGTCTTCAAATTGACTACAGTTCCTTTCAAGTAAAAAAGATAGCTGAAGTATTCATCCCAAATTCCCACCTTTTAGTACGAAAATGATTTATATAATTATATCCCCTAATCACAACAATAGGATAAACAATGATGTGAAGCAATGAACCAAATAGCAGAAATGCAAATGCCAATAACAATCTTTAAAAACAAAGTTCTAATTAAGAGGAAACTCACATTGGGAAGACAATCTCAACCCCAGTGCCGGCAATGATTCTTCTGACTCGAATAGTAGTGTGAATACCAGCATTTTGTCTCGAGATAACAATCCCTTTATAAATGGACAGCCTACGCTTGTTCTCAGGAACCTCCTGCAAGAAGAACAACAATACATCACCGTAAAATTCATGTCACTTCAGCACTCTTCTCAAAAAATACCGTGAGTAAATAAAAAGAATACCAATTTGATTTCGACAATATCCCCAGTCCTAATGTCTGGCGTGGGTCTTTCCTTCTCCGATGCCTCAATTGCCCTCTGATTCAATATCTGCATCAACAACAACATCATGCATTTTACACTTCCTCCATCTTCTGTTTTTTCCCTACACATTCTCACACACAGACACAGAGCAGAGTGTGGAAACCTAATTGATAATTAAATTTATGACTCCTCTAATTACCCCCATAACGTCTCCAAGCTTGACTCTGGATTTTCGGGGCAATTTCGGAGCTTCAGAATCCGAAAGCTGTTCCGCTTCACCTTCCGAAACTTCATCAACATTATCGGAAGGAATATCTTCGGTGGCTTCGCCAGCGCCTTCGAGGTTGGAATCAGCTCTCACAACGAAGCTTGGCTTGGCAATAAGAGGAGTGCAACGCCATGAAATTGGAGTGGAAGGAACCCTAGAAATTAACGCAACGTTACGAGGGGAAGAAGAAGGAGGAGGAAAAGTGAGCTTGGGCGCAAACAGGGCCTGCTGCAGTACAATTTCCGAATCAGTAAGGAGATTGAGAAAATTCAAACGTTGAGGTTTTCACAGTTAATGAAGAGGTGAGAGCAAAACCTGAAGAAGAACTTGAGAAGCCATTATTAGGGAGAAGGAAATTGGGATGCACTTCAGTGGGTGGAAGACATGGGAACACTGCAAAATGTAAGGAGGATTGGGAAGCTGAAATGGAGAAGGCCCTTATCTGTTTCAATCCGTTCCACACGTGCGAACTACACTTTCTTTTTTCCTTTTATTGGGCCGGGCCTGGCTTACAAATAGGATGGGCCCTTATACAGTCCATTTATGAGGGTCCATTATGTTCTGGGCCGGATCTTCATGCAATAACACGTGTCCATTATCTTTACTCCTTCTATAAATACAGTAACCAAGTTCCATGGCTCTGTATCCTCTGTTCTCTACTCTCTGTAACCATGGCACTCACACGTGCCATGTTGGCGGTAGCAATTTCCTTCACTCTGGTAGCAATATCCACGTGTCAAGCTCCCTCTCCTGCATCTTCATCTTCCACTCTACCCCCACAAATGTCACCTTGCCAAAGCCCAAGCCCAAGTCCAGGCCCAGGCCCATCCAGCACTTCATCGCCACCTTCAGCTTTTGGTCCCTCTCCTTCTTCACCCCCTTCATCAGCATCTCATGATTCTGTGCCTTCAAGCCCCAGCAATGCGTTTCTTCGTGGAACCACCTTCCTCGTGCTGTCAATACCTTTTTTCGCGGTTGCTGCAATGCTTCATGTTTGAACCAAGAGCTCTAATCACTGAGATTAATTCTCGGGTAATTGGATTTGCTAAATATTGTACAAGTATTGTATTGTAGCATTTGTAGGGAAATAAGAGATATTTGGTCATTTCTATTGTTGATTTATGATGCCATTCATATTTACGATTTACCAACAAATGCTACTTCCTGACTTTACAAAAAAAATATGTTTTCGCTATATGTTATATTCATATCATAAAGAGATTAATTCAATGGTTATGAAAAAAAATATATATATATATCATAAAGAGATTTATGTGGTTGTTCATTTGTCAATTCACGTCATTACAGGCACCTTTTTTTTTTAATATTAATGTGAAAGAAGGTGAGTATTGGAGTCTTCCCTTAAGTGTTCAAACTTGTTTTAAATCATTAATTTTTCACCTATGGTCACGTAAGAGAATATTTAACAAATTAAAATAAGTCAAATTCAAGTTTTATACTTAGGAAGCAGATTAATTTAATACACATTGACAGTTGTCATGATTAATAAAGTAAATTATGTTCTTTGTAAAAAAAAAAGTTATAATAAGGAGAAAGGAGATACTTAAATTATACAATTTTTCTCTTATTTATATACATTTTCCTTAACTGTTGTAACTCTTAGTAGTTGTAAACAACTATAAACGAAACTTTGTGTTCTTAACTCCTAAAGCTATTTTAGAATAGGTTTGGGTTGTAGAAGTTAGGAACTGATACCTCAAAAAGTTAAGGTATTAAATTTTATTTAAGGAACTATTTTTTTAATAGACATTGATTATTATATATATTCTCTTGATCACATATTTCAACTTAAAGAATATAACTATCAAATTAGTAATTAAATTTGTACACGTACTACAATTTTTTTGGATTTTTTACTCATAAGGCCAACATTTTTTATATTATTTCAACTTAAATGCAATTTTTATATTGTAGTTAAAAAAAAATATTTGTTTGTTGACTGTGTAGTACAAAGACAAGTGCAAAGATGTAGAAATAACCAGGGATTCATTTACTATAACTTCAGCTATAATTCTGGTGCAGGACATGAGTATATTCAATGATGAATAACTAAATCTTAAGATCAACTAAGAGAGAAGAAGTTAAGAGAGGAAAATGTTGAAGGTGACACTTCGGAACTTTATTACGAAAATTGGGCTTGTGCTTGTGCAAGTGATGGAAGAATATAAAGAGGATTGAATTGGTGAGTCTTTTCCTCAAAACAACTTTAGTAGAAAGTGATGTGCACCTGAAATAAACTTTTGTTGTGACATGAAATTACTAACAATTACTCACAAATGCCATAACCCTAAGGATTTTAACAATTTAAATGTATATGAAAAGACTAAAGAAAAGGATAAAAAATGTTTAGTACTTTTCTTTATACAGAATTTGTTGAATACAATTATGTGTAAAGGCCAATGAGGGAATAAAATCCCCACACAGAGGTCATGAACTAGCATTTGAAATTTTGCAATGGGTATTTTTGTACCCTAAAAAGTTACAGAATTTATTCATTTATGATATAATTACACTTGGAGAGCTTTGTACCACAGAAAATAAAGCACTAGATTCCACCCCCAATGAATTCAAAGTTGAGTATCAAACTTTAGCTTTTTTTTGTTGCTCATAAGGTATCCATGATATCAGTACTAAACAAAACGATTTATCAGAAATTATTGATGGAATATTTCATATTCACTCATTAAAAAAGCTTTAGCTGTTACAGTATTAGATATACAATTATTTTTGATGTAGGGATTTTTCTTTAGCTCTACTTTTTATCATTGCCGTTTTCTCCTCTTGAAATGGGAAACGTACCTGTTCCACAGAGAAGTTACGTTTTAAGCATTTTCAATTTTTTCTTTAATTCTACTCTATTTTACCATTTTTTCCTTCTGAAGTTGACAATGTATCTGCAAACATAAATAGCACAACTATGTTTAATAAAATACTATTCTTCTCGCTACTTTAAATCAGTTCTTATTAACAAACTTGTAAAATTAAACCCTAGTGAATAAATACTCCTGCAGATTAGGAATTAATTTTCATGCACTCTTAATATAGGAAGACTTATACCATCTAACAAACAAAAATTATCACCACTAGTATGACTTTTGAGGTAATTAATATAAAAATTAACAAATTTTTATATATCATGATATGATTTATGATCAAATGAAAGTGTAGATTTTTTTTTTATATTAGTATTAGTGCATAAACATGTTTTTTAGTCTTTATAAATTTTAAAAAAGGGTAATGCCTGTTTTTAACACTTCAATAATAAATCTTTTCCTTGTAGCACTTACCGTCAGCATCACCGGAAGGCCTAGAACCACCGTTGATCTTATCATTAACTTCCGATGAAGGGAACGTCTGAAGATTTGGATCTGCAAAGTAAATAAATCCATTATCAGATCAAGGATTGGAATATTCAAATCAGTGCACAACTTAATTAATTAGCAACATCCTCGTAAAATTGATTCAACAATAGAAAATGTGATAAAAAGAATGCATCAAAAACATTTTTTTTTAGTTATAAAAAAATCAGTACTTGCAACCTCATCTAGTTCTACCTGAAGAACTTGGCTGAAGCTTGCTACTTGGTATTTTCAGGTCCTTCACTTGTAGTATCTGGCAAAGCTTCTCATTTTCCTCCTTAAGTTCATCAATGATTTGTCGCTGTTTCATAACCTAAATCCATAGTAATAATAATACTGATATTTCATATTTGAAGTGACTCAACCATTCAAAAAGTTCAATAAAAAGTATATGCTATAGATTGTGATACATGTTGGCTTAAAAAAAAAATTACCGCCTGAAGTAGTTTGTTCTCTGCCTGCATGAGTCCAACCTACAAAGCATCTCTGAATCAGATTTTCATAAACTTAGGACAAACTCACAAAAAATAGAAATTGTTGGAGGTCTTACATAAATTAGAAAAAATGTCTGGTGAAAATCTTATTTTATAAGCTGGTTTTGTAAGAATGAGTTAGGTTTAAAGTCCACTTCTAATATGATATCAGAGTCTATCATAGTAAGGTTATTAGGTCTATTGGGTCATCCGTTATCAGGCGTTATCAATTCATCATTATATATATAATCTTACATACAAGATAAAGAGTCTTATCATGAAAGTGTGTGTTGGAGATTCCACATTAAAGAAAATGTCTTTTTAATAGTTTATAAATGGGTGCAAACCTTATCTAACAAAACGATTTTTGATGGCGACTTTTGAAAGTTTTTACTTCTAATAGAAATGTTTTATCATGGATATACACATTGATTAGGAAAACGATGATACTATCTAACTTCAGCTTAAACCTCTTCTTTAAACAGTTAGTATAAATAAACACATCCAAAATGCAATATATCATTTAATCCAATTGCATGAACATAATGAGTATGTGAAAATCCATAAGGTTCACAAAAAATCAAATCAATGGAAGAAAAGGCCTAAAATGATGGATTTTGTGGAAAGTTACCTTCTCCGTTTGGCTGTCAAAGGCCGAACCAGTATTTGTAGGTTGAGAACCTACAAGACCTTGTGATAGTTGGTTGACTGATTTATTTGCCAGCTGCATCACACTCTCTTGAGAAATTTGGTGAAATGATTTAGTTGCCTGCTGCATCATGCTTCCTGCAGATGTTTGATCTGCTGATTTAGTTGCCGATTGCATCATGCTTTCAGCAGAAACTTGGTCTGTAGGAACCTTGCTTTGGTCATTCTTTGAGGTTGCTGGCAATGGCAATGTACCCTGACTAAATGGTAAACCAGGAATAAGTCCTGTCATCTTTGTCATTGATTCCTGCAAAATTCAAGATTTTATCATGAGATATATATATAGAAAAGGTAGAAAATAGAAGGCAAAACTTGTTGAGATGAGAGAAATTCCCCATACTACTACACCAGATCGAAGTTTATCCACCCCTGATCTCATAGACATGCCTGCCAGTGAGTAAATGAAAAACTCAGCCATCAACTGAAGAATGTTTAGGCTTATTCAATCTCAACAGTTGAGCGTACAGCATCCAGAGGTTTACGTAATTTGTGGCAACATTTTCTGCTTCCAAATTTTTATTCTTTGGTGTATGATGCATATGAATGTAGAACTCTACAATTTAGTTTGTTTAAAATGATTCTTTCTCTCACAGTGAGCATAGGCATTAGGTTTACCATTAGGTTAGAAAGTCAATTTCAAGAAATAGATTGCTATTTATATGTATGATATTTGATATAAGAAACTGCAGAATCAACAAACACTAGAAAGCTTCCTTAGTCCTAACATTTTCAAGATTTTCTGATCATAAAACATGTTGAGGTGTATAAGATATGAAAATTCCAGGTCCCTAAGTGGATGTAGTTTTAAGAATAAATCAGTAGAAATGATCTAAATTTTTTTCAAAAGTTGTGAAATTTTGAAACATTGCCAATACTGATAGAATGAACAGATAGCTCAAAAACACCCTACTTACAGTTACTACAACAAAGATGATCCCCAGAAAAGGAAAATATGAATCAAACTAGAAAAAAAGGAACCTAATGAAGAGATTATCAAGACTTAAAAGGGAATGCATATCATGCAATATAACATCTATCAAGCTGAGAGCAACACCATAACAAACACCTAATGCTATAAAAATCAGATAAAGATTAAACATATATTATGTGGCAGAAAATTGAGAAATATGAATAGATATGGCATACCAAGTCCAAAACCGTGGCGAAAACCAATTCCATATCCAACCGCGCCCTGAATACTAGAACTTCCCAACATCCTAAGCTGTATAAAACATGAGAAAGAGATATTTCTCCAAAAGCAACAGAAAAGAAAAGAAGGAGCAACATGGTAATGATACCATACTTCAAACTGGAAGGTGATGAATTTTGTCTTACCGAGGTATTGACTTGCTTGCTAACACTAGAAATTCCATCAGTTGCACCCTTTGTGACGCTCATTACTTGATCCAACATGGGATTTGTACCTACACATATTGAATACATACAAATAAGCATTGGTTAAAAAAATAACTATTAAATTGTAGTTCAGTAAGATTTTGCAAGTCAAAACAAATGTCACTCATAAGAAGAAGGTAAATACTAGTGTACACTTAAATATGTATCAGTATGATTTGTAGATTTTAAACTCATCAACCATTTAATAGTTGACATTGGAAAATAAACAAGTACAAGTATTGAAAAATGAGTGGATAATGCTTAAGAAAATAAGACACATATGAATATGATATATGAAAGTGTAGGGAAATGGGAAAAACTAATACTGGGATTTTGGGGAGTTTTTGGCTTGAAGAAGCGTTTCCAATCCATCTGGTTCAGTGTATGTTTCAGAGACAATGGAAGAAGCTAAATTTAAAGGGCTGATTCCAAAACCTCTGAGTACGTTACCTATCTTCAAAGTAAATGGATTCACACCTCAAAATGCATTTTTTTTTCTTCTAAAAGTGTAGTGTACATCTACCCTCTAACTTTCTCATCAAAAAGTAGGAAAAAGCACCAATCGTGTACAATTTTTTTCCTTTTTTATTAAATTGGTACAAAATTTTTATTTTTTTTAAGAAAATAAGTAAGTCTTGTCATAGAAACACCTTTACGTCTTCACTTAAAATCGTGTAATACAACTTCAATGTAAAAAAAATATAATATAATGAAATCGTATCAAAGTGAAAGAATTTAGATAAAAAAAATAAACTAAAGTTGTGTAAGATAATATGACTTTAATCACTAAATCCATATCTTATACATTGACGGGACTTTAGTTATTTTTCTACATTTGAGTGCTTTGGGTGTCTCCATAACTTATTCATTTTGGTTAAAGAAAATTTGCACGACAACCAATGGCGCATTATTAGGCACATCACTCAAGAAAAAGAAAATAGGAATTTCTTTTCCAATTTCGGATTCTGAGAAACCAGCAAGAATTTCTTTTTCACCTCCAGTGATTCTTTCACGGTTAAAGAAAAATTTGAAGCCATTTTAACGTGTGGATTTGTTTTTGCGTCCACAACATGTGAGGGTACAACCACGTTATTGCTAATGATTTTGGTTTTGAATGCCATGGAATGAACTCCATTCCATTTTTTGAGTGGCAGTAAAAAAAATTATAAACCTCGTCAATCAAACTATTCTTGCCTACTATGTATTGGGATTATGTTAGTGGTTTCTTAGATTATAAAAAAAAAAAAAAAAAAAAAAAAAAAAAAAAAAAAAAAAAACTAATAATTGCATTCTGTATCACATCTACACTTAAATCAATTTCATTAATGACACAATATTAGAGCAAGTTCTACATAGTATAAAGAGACACTTGCCATTTGAATTAAATGACACAAGAAAAAGGATATACTTTTGGTTAATTCTCCTCATAAGATAAGGTTTATTATTTTTTTCATTAAAAATCATTTAAATAAAACACGAAAATCGAAATGCAATTTCATTTGGTTTGATTTTAATTTTAACCAAAGTTTTGGGATTTAATTTAGATCGATTTTAAGATTTTTGTTATTAATACTATAAAATTGTTAAATATTTAAAAAAAATATTAAACAATTTTCAATGAAAAGTGTCAAATAAAATAATATGTTATTAAGTTTTTATAATCCTTTTAATGTTTATAAATACAACTCTATATCATTTACAACATTATATAAGAAAGATTTTTTTATTAGGTGTACATAAATTATATTTTTATTTTTTCCTTATGGCAACCATATGATGTGGAAGAGAGAAGCGTTAGGTTTAATAATTGGGAATGCCTTGTAGTGAATGAGACCTATTGTCATATTGGTACATGATATGTTCTTTTGAATTTTAAATTTTAAAATGTAAACTATTTTATTTTAACAAAAAAGTAGAATTAATGTAAAATATTAAATTTAGATTCGTTAAAATAAATATAAGAATGCAAACACAGAGAAAATAACGTCTATGTTTTTGCTAACATTCATAAATAAACAAATTATATAATTTTATAGCTAAAACCATAATAAAAACTTGTAATAGTATTTTGATAATGATAAGTATAATAAATACATTTTAAATAGAATATAAATATAACAGCATTCAAGAGACATCCTTATGAATATACATATACATACATGTACATTTATTTATATATATATATATATATATATATATATATATATATAATATATTTTTAATATAAAAATTATTTTTTATTATGAATTGAGATCTTTGTTATAAAATAGATAAAAGAAAAAGAAAAAACAGTTTTTAGTTATTACTTTTAGATTAGTTTGATTTTCAACATGGACATCATAAATGTTGGAATAACTGTAGAAATAAGTGTACTCTATTTAAGAGTTTAGGTTTCATTAATAGCCCATCTCATCATGTACCATCCAAAACAAAAGTGTTATATTTAAACTATCTCTGCAACTATCACATTCAATAATTTAAAGAGACTGTCATAAATAGTTGATCAATAATAATTAAAAAAATAAACAAATAATTCAGCATCAGGCCACCATGTTGATGGGAAGAGAGCAGATATTGTTTAGAGGAATAAGCATACCATATTGTTTCATATTTTATTCCATTGCTATGTTATTTTTAGTGTTATCAATTTATAACTTGATTTAGATAAGATTTGCAAGAAACAGTATTATATAAAGTTACTGATGTTACAATGACCAATTATTGGTCAATAACCCAACTCAATATCAATCAATATCTTAGATATTTCAACTAATAGTTATTCTCAATCGTACCAACTAACCAACCCATCTCAAAACCCCCTCTATTGCGGATCTACATTAAGTTATAATATAAAAATCTAGATTTAAAAAATATTTCCAAAGTGATATAGGATAATAAAATTCACAAAAATTAAATTATGCTCTCATACAATGACTCAGAAAATTAAAAAAAATTCTCAAAATGTTTAGTTTAACTTAACATAATTTACAAGAAATATTTATTTTGGCGACATGTTCAAATTAGTTAGAAATAGCCAGAATAGAATAAATCGACTCTAGGCTTGAATATTAAAAATGCGATCTATTTAATTAACTAGATTTACTTTTGTAAATTTATCTTGTTTTTAGGAGTTACTTTGATCGATTATAACTTAATAGATTAATCTTAATTTTTTTTTCAAATCTGGTTCATCAATACCAGTGACCGTTTTTATATTTGAAGACAATTTTGATTTTCTTTACTAAGTTAATGTGTAAAATTTATTCTAATATATTTATGTGTATGAAAACTATATAGCTTAAATGTTAACAAAAATCATGAACATGACAAATGTAGTGTAAAATATCATAAATATATTAGATATTTCAATTGTCTAATTACTTATTAAACGCAACTTTCACGCTACTTTTAAAATGTTAATATCTTTTCAAACATAAACAGACTTTGACGCCGAGAGCTTGGTAGATAAATCCAATTTAATGATACAAATTTCACATCTTAGATTTATAGAAAAAATTGTTCAAAATCAGACCTCATAATTCACAATTCAAAACGATAACTATTTTGGCACAATCAAGTTGATCCAAAATTAAACAATAAAAAACAAAGTATTTTTTAAACAAACATAGCCTATTTATTCCATAAAAAAATCTTTTACTTTTTGATAACTAGGTTACAAACAAGAATCTATTTTTTAATCTCATTTTATCATAAAATATTTAAATAAGAAAATAAGGATTTAAATGTAATCACCAAAAATTCGTAACCTATGAAAGCCAATGAAAGAAAACCCAAAAATGAAGGTGAACCATGATATCTATCAGGGAGACCCTTTAATTGCAAGAACTTGTGATTTTACTATTATGATTACTAACCTATTTTTTTCTTTGTTTTCTCCGGCACTCAAAACATTCACTACACGGCACCTTATTTCTATTTCTACCTAACGAACTTGCTTCAAGTTTGCTAGATGGTACTTTCAGGTCCTCCATTAGTATAAGCCTCAGTCTCTCATTTTCTTCCACAAGTTCTTCAATGATTTTCTGGTGTTTCAAAACCTGAATCCACAAAAAAAAAAAAAAAAAAAAAAAAAAAAAAAGACACTTAAAATCATGAGTTTTTTGGTCAGAAGATAAAATAATGATTGAGAATGTAAGCGTACATAAAAATTACCATTTGAAGTAGTATCCTTTCTGACTGCAGCCGTCCAATCTACAATGTATCTTAGAATCAGAATTTCATAAAGAAGAAGACTTCTATTCTAACAAGAGCATGCTAATAATCTAATTGCAAGGAAATTGTGTAATAAAATTAATATATCATAATCAATCCAAAAGGGTATATAAAGAAGCAAACAGAATTTAGCAGTACCAAGACTCAGTAGTTTAACTAAAAAATACACATGAAGAGGTAAAAAAATTGAATGAGTTTATACTCATACCTACAACTGCCAACATATTTTTGCAGGCTCAAAACAAGTCTAATAATTAATAATGTACAATGATTTTTTATAGGACGAGATGATGCAAAAACAAAGATACCAACAATTTTGATATTTAATGCACAGAAAGGATAGATACATTATCAACACAGGAGGTTCGCATGTGAGTTTCAGGATATCAGGGTATCATGTCTGATCTAATTTATAAAAAACCTAGTCTATGATGTATCATTCCCTGTTATGGCCCAAAAACAATTAGATAGGAAGACACAAAGATTTTTCTTTAATACCCAGCACGTGAAAATAGACATCATGACCAAATCCTAGTCACTGTTAGTTATATCTCTCCGCCCTTGTTACCACCAATGCAGTAGCAAGATAAAACCAACATTGCTACCACTGCAATAACCATTACCTCTATTGCCACCATCCGGCCATGGATAACAATGAATTTTTTTAGGAGTTTCACACAATTTTTTAATATTTCAGGAAACTAAGTGATTTTGGATACATATTCAAGAATCACATTCACCCCAAGGGCCATAACTAGAGTAGCTTGGAGAGATTACTAGATTCCACAGAGGCTGCTTCAACTACATCATAGCCCACATTCCCCATCTCCATACTATGTCTAGAGGTTTCCTGTATTCCCACACAAAAAGAAGAAACACATTCAAGGGATATAACTATTCCAAGAGGCAAATTGTTCCTTGAGTCTACGTCTCATCTTTCAACACTCTACCATTACAGAATGCAAATTATTTCACTTCATCAACATGTAAGTCAAAATTAATAAAAATCAAGTAAATGTCTAGAATGATAGAAAGCATAGCATTTAATTGTGATTTATGAAGATGAGTGCATACTGCTTCATCAAGTCCTTCTCCTTCCCCCTTCAATACTGGATTTTGCAGAAAGTTGCTAATAACCTTCTCAGTTCGGCTGCCAAACGCAGAGTCAACTGCAGTGCTTCTTAATGGAGTATTTTCAAGATCTGAACGAATTTGCACAGGTCGGGATCCTGCCAGACCATGAGATACTGGATCAGTTGATTTAGTTGCCAACTGCATCATGCTTCCAGCAGAACTTTGGTTTGTATTGACTGTATTTACGGCATTTTGCAAGGATGGTGGAAATGCAGGCTGATTAAGGGCTAAACTGGGACTAAGTCCGAACTTCGTCATCATCTTCGTCGTTACATCCTAGAAAATTCAAGATTTCAGCAATGAGATAAAAAAAAAGGGAAAAGCAGATGGCAATACTTTTGTTATAAGAGAAAAAATCACATACTACAAGACAAGATTGAATTTGATTCAAAACCCCTGGTTTCACAGCAAGACCTGACATAATAAAAACATAATAATTTAGCTACCAACCAAGGCAGGAGTACAAAATATGGAGAGCCTTCGTCAACTGAAATGATTAAACAGAAATAATCCTTTCAAGTGACAAACATAGTATGGCCAATGATATATAGATGGCAACTAAGTTTCAAGCATGATCAGCATTTGAGCCTACAGTGTCCTGAGGATCTGCTGCTTCCACTTTCTTTTTCTTTAGGGTAAAATGCACGGAAATGTGTAACATTACACTGCAGTTTGTTTAATATAAATCATTCTCTTGTGCTGCATAATATATCATCAAAACTGAATGCAGCATTTGGTGAGCCATAGTTCCTTATAGTTTTAAAAATCAATTTCACAAGGCAAACGCTCCAAAGCTGCCTTCTAGGAAAGATTTTGAGATTTTCTAAGCATATAAAATATTGAAACACCAAACTTTCAGTTCCATATATGAATCATTTTGGGAACTACTATGGAAAAATTTGGTATAATTTTCAGAAAATATAGAAGTTAAACACATTGCCAACAGTAGCACAGCAGACAGAATAATAATTCAGAATAGAACAGAATGACTCAAACAACAAAAAATGGAAGAGATGACATGATTAAAGACTAAACAAGGGAATTCATGTACTGCACAAGCATAACTAAAATGTGATGACATAGAAATCACAAAAGGGTGAAACATTTGGCAAAGAATTTACATAAAAAATGAACAGATATGGCATACCAACTCCAAAACCATGACCAAAACCAACTCCACATCCAATACCCACTTCAATATTCTTAGCTCCTACCTTCCTCAACTGCATAAAATGCAACAAAGAAATAGTTCATTAAAAGTAAACAAAAAAAAGGTCATAGAGCGTAGTAAGTTAGAACAGCATTTATTTAAATAAATAGAAAAATGATGAATGTTGTCTTACAGAAGTATTAACATGTCTACTAACACCAGAAAATGCATCGGTCGCACCTCTGGTGGCACTCATTACTTGATTCAACATAGGAATCGCACCTAAATGGAACAATGAACAAGAAGTGGTTAAAAATATTCACCGAATTTCACAAATATATAATAATAATCACCTTCGTGAAAGAGAATCAAATACCCAAATTTAAAGGGCGCCCAACGCCGATGCCGACTCCACAACCGATACCAAACCCTGTAAACACTTGACCCACCTTCAAAGTAAATGGATTCTGTATTCGAATCTCATTTTTCTCGCCATTAACCCTCCCAATTTCCATTCCCCTACCACCTCTTCACCTCTTCCTTTTCTCCTTTCTCCAACCCTAAACCAAAAACCCTTTTTCTTCCTGATTATAATTTAAGAATAAAAAACTTTTTTTTTTCTTAGAAATGTTTATTGAACATGGTTTCTTCAATCATATGTATGCATTCCATTATTTATTTATTTATTTTATTCAATTCAATTTTTCACTAATGAAATATTTAATTAGATTCCTCATTTAAACAACATAATAATGTAATTCTTTATTAATTTATTCAACTTTAAAAATACAATAATACACTCCTTTTATGTTAAATTTGATGTAGACAGCTATATATAAATTTCCATCCTACATCTATAGTAATGTATAAAACAGAATCTCCTATACATTTTATATTATTATTTTATTTTTAACTATATATTAAAACTATAAAAATTAAAATAAATTATTCAAATACTAAAAATAACTATTTACATGTTTTTTAATTATCATTATCAATATTTCTTTTACCTTAAAACATATGAAATCACAATGTGATATTTTTTTCTCACTTGTCGTTATAAATTATGTTACATAGTACCAGTCCGACAGCATGTCCTTGTCACAAAACATGAACCAGAAATAGTATCTCATTCACTTGTTAACGAAAACAATACCTGATAAAAGTGACCAAAGTCACATTGTGGTTGTAGATTTGACTGAAAATATTACATTAATCAGTTTAAAATAAATAGGACTAAATTATCAACATTCTAAATAGTAAGAAAAAAAAATAAAAAAAAATAAGAAAAAAATACTGATAAACCAAGAGATAATAACTAAACAAAGTAACATGAAACAAAACATAGAATTGATTCAAATTTTATGAGTTCCAATACATTGTGGACATGACAGTGGCTGCTAGGAATATTAGTGAAAGAAATAGGCAAATACAATGAGGGATCTAGAATGATAAGGAAGAAGAGGAAGAAGAAAGAGGGGTTGAGACTACAATCACAGCACATGCATTGTTCTTGAGGTTGGAGAGTGTTACTGTCATAACATATCCATTCCTAACATAATCAATCCAAGAACAAACATGGACAGGTTTGTTTCCTTCATTAAATGCCACCTCCTGCACTCCAAACTCTTCCCACCTGCTTTCTCTAATCTCATACTTCAACTTCACTTCCATTTCCTCACCCCTTGAAAAGCTTTCAACTTTGGTTACCCCAGATGACTCTTTCACCACCACACAAAACTCTGAACCCAAATCAGTGTCCAGCTTCCTTTCTGCTTCCTCAACACAAAGCATTGTCAAGTCCCTTGAGTTTGCATTTGCATCCTCGGTAATGATTTTGAACACCAAACTCTGAACCCCATTTTCACTTTGAGAACGGTTAACCAATGGAAGAGACTCCGAGCTTTTCATAGGAGGATGGTAAAATATTGGCCTCTTAATTTCTCCACGTTGGAGTGACATGTTGTGGTGAATTTCAGCCCATTTCCCGAGAAAGTTGTCCACCAGAAAAACCTCTGCTAGTAGCAGGCTGCAACTAATGCCAATAATGTAACCTCCGCATTCAAAGTTTGTGACCTAAAAATAAACACACGAACACTTCCAATCCATTGAAACCAACCAAAACAAGACTAAAAAAACACATAACAAGTTAACAAAAAGACAAAAACAAATACTATGTATGTGTATATGTAATGTAACATTTGCCTGAACATAACAAAGAGGAGAAAACTGTGGACACTGCACATCAATTTCCTTCCAGAACACAAGCTCGCTCTTCAGACGTTGGTTTCTTTGGTTCAGCTCAAGAAAGTGTGACAAGCTTGTTGGGTAACATGCCTCCAACAGTCTAATGCCAGAATCATTCGCTACAATTTCGAACCCTGTGCCATCTCTTCTTTGAAGCCGACCTGCAAGAAGAGGGTTATCCAACAGAACCCTAGCTAGTGACTCCACCATCCAACCAGCCATGAACCAACCATCATCACCCTCCTTCACATTCTCGTAGCACAGAACCATTTGGTAGCACCCCTGAACCGCGTTTGTGTGCTCGTCACTGACCAAAACCTTGCGAACTCGGCGTGGCTCTGTCACCTTGAGCGGTGGCACGCTCATTATGGTCACAATCTGCAACTCTGAGAGGCTATGGCTTGGCGCGTCACCGTTCTGGTGCACCTCCATTGTTTTCGCTCTCTTTGTTTCTTCAACGTGTTGGTCTTAACTGAGAGTGAGTGAGCACAAATTTTGGAGCGTTGGTGCATTTATAAGGATGAGTTGTAGAACAAAACGTGCGACTGAAACTGAACCCACGGCCATGATCGTTTATTCATGGGAAACACTGTTGTACTACACGGCATTCACCAAACACAAACCAACTCTTTCGTGGGGATTTATGATTACCGCACTGTCTTTCTTTAAGATAGATGATTAATGTTGATGTCTTGTCTATAGTGTGTGTATATAGCAAAATATTTAACCATTGGTTGAATTCAAAAATGACAATATGAATGTAATTATCTTTGTTAATTATGTTTTCATTCAAGATTGGAGAAAACAGCAATAAATGCGATAATAAATGATACGAAAATATTCCAACTACGTTGCCTTGTCCTTGCCCTCCATCCCAACCAACATCTTGCCAGCCCATTTAATAACGTCTCCAACTGCTAAATTTGTGTGCACTTCAAAAAGGGGTGTTTCTTGTACCAATGACTGAGAAATTCTTGTACCAATCCCTTGAGAGTTTCTTGAGCATTGTTTTTACCGACCGTAATAGGTTCAGCAAGTATAAGAAAGTACTTTCTGGGTGAAAATAAGGAGTACATAACTAGAAGTAAGCTCGTAAGATAAGATAAAAAAAAAAGTGGGTGAAGATATATTTTGAAGAAGAGCAAAATCACGAAATTAGAGACTTAGGTTATGGAAGTTTTGAATGACTGACTAGTGAAGCATGTTGCAGAGAATGAAGAGACAACATTCATGGAATGTGGAAGACAAGAATCCATAAACTTTAAGTTCCAACTTTATAAGGCCAAAAATTAAAGAAATCTGGATAAATTTTAAAATTTGAATTAACCAAAGGTAAAAATAAAATAAATAAATAAAGGAAGTGGTAAGGAAAACATAAACCTCCTTATTTCACTCGTATAGATAGATCGATAGGATTTGAACTCAATGGGGCACAAAAAAATTCAAATGAGATCCACAACTTTATGCTCACGAGACCTACATACTCTTTACTTAATTTGAAAATATAATAAATGTTTGGTATAGAGACCCTTTGAGAGACTTAATGTAGACAACGTGGGACTATATTCCTTTTGTAATATTCAAAATTCAATAATCCTACGAATATTGTAAAAAGGTTACAAAAAGAAAGAAAAATGAAAATTTTGGGACGTAATGTATTAGATTTGGTATAATATTACCAACAGATTTGTATTTATTGATAAAAAGTCATTACCAACAGATTTTAGTAACAAATAAATTAGCTGTCAATTTATCATTATATTTTACGGTTAATTTACCAATGAATTTAATCGATGAATTTTACGTCGCAACAATGTCATTTAGTTTCTCTTGTATGGATTCGTGTCGATCTCCATGTCATCAATCAGAAGTCCTAAAGATTGTAGTAGTTATTGACTAAGAAAACAAACAATATCATTTCTTGAGACGTAGACGAACACCGTCTTTAAGAACTTATCCATGGTATGTCGCGCAAGCTTCCATAAATTGTATCAAGGAGACAAAACTAGCAACCATGTAAGAGCAAATAACTCAGGATATGACAAGAGAGAAAAACGGGTCAAAGTGTGTTTTGAATGAAAAGAAATTCACTTATATAAATAAATTTGAGACTTGACTTACATGATTACAGCCTTTCCTGATCACCTAAGTTACGAAAGTTTTGAAGAAATGTTGTCAAGATAATTAATACATGTTATAGAAGAAGAGAAAACAATATTTATGAAACATAAAAGTCGCTAATACTCTTGTAAACCTATACTTCAACATTAAAAATGCCAATATTTAGAAAAATTCAAATAGACTTTAAAAAATATTAACTAAAGACAATAAATAAATAAATAAATAAACTAACTGATAAAAATTGTAAACCTTTTTATTATATATAGATTTATTATACATATAAGAGGAATATAAGAATTTGAACTGAAATGAGCACAACAAATCTAAATTAATTAGGCTACTTTATACATGAAACTCACCTAATTTTTACATAAATTCTATAAAAGTATATAATTTAGACAATATATAACCATATCTATATTATAATACTCAAAATTTACAACCTTTTTAAAAAAATTATACCAAATTATATCTATTTGGATTATTAAGAAATGAACAACAACTCTATCACATAGTTATTTTATAGCAAAACTCTATCACAACAATTCTAGTAGTTGTGGAGTGCTGTAGTAAAAGGTGTTAAATAATAAAAAAGAAGTACTTATAGGATAACTTTTTCGCTCTTTGATAACATCTAATTTTAATACTTTGTACCATTATTCAATGGTTATTTTCTTTTTTATTATATTGGTGATAATGTTGTTGTATATTAGTTATGATTTTTTTTTCTCTTTATGGAATGGTTAATTAGTGGAGGACTTTTAAAATTAAACACCCACAATAATTGCTATTTTGTTTAGAGCAGGCCACACAGATAAACTACTTCACTCCTATTTATTACATGTCAGTTAGAAAGATACCTGACATGTTTTTTATTTACAAAAATTAAACAACAATATCAAATGTATAACATCACTCAATAAATTCAACTAATTATTTATGTAAATTATTACACATGTGCATTTATTTATTAATTCATACACACAAAGGTCGTTGTCTTTTTACCTTTTTATATTTATTAGGCGTATTAAAAGAAATACATAATATAACATATAAGCTACACAATAGCACATGGTAATTTTACCTTTTTGTATTAATGGCGTATAGAAATAATAGAACATATAACTTACATAACACCAAACCATAATAAAAACATGATAATATTTAGTAGTATTGATGTGTGCGTGGGAAATACGTACTATATGCATATATGTAAAAAGATTTTGGGTGATATTTTTTTGGGAAATATCTAATATTTGGATACGATAGCACACAATTATGTCTGTGCGACAGTCACTTTTTTTAATCATAATTATATAATATGTTCATAAATATTTAAAAAATAAACTTTTTTATCACTTATTTCCTTTTCTAACTATAAAACTACAACAACTATTTTTAAATGAAAAAAAATATATATAATTATTAGTAATTCAAATAGCATTATAAATTTCTAAAATGCCAAAAGTATCTTGTAGCAGTTGACAAACATAATATTATCATAATTTGTGATTGAATTAAATAAAAACTTAATAACACACTCCTATTTTGAAAATTTAAGAAACATTTATAGTGTGATTTGGTAGTTGGAAGTTTTGAAAGATGTTCCCCACCACTAGTTTTGTATGGTGCAAGGCTGAACACTTACACACCCCTATCTCCCTCCACAACCGTAATGCATATGGCGTAGCTGCTGCAACGGCTCTCAACATATCCCAACATCTATGGCTACGACAACCTCGTCATTTGTCTTCCTGAAATCTCATACCTCACCGTTTTGTCTCACCAAAACGTTGTTCTCGAACATTGATGGGTTTGGAACCCGCAGAAGATACAGAGTCATCAAGGCTCAATCTCAATCTGATGTACCGAAGGAACAAGTTGTGGTCGTGGGTGCTGGGATCGCAGGCCTTGCAACTGCTCTCTCCCTACACAGGTTAAAATTCCAGCTCTCTTCATAGCCACGATCTTGTTTATTCACTGTGATGATCTAACGTTTCATTTATGTTTATGCATCAGGCTTGGAGTTCGGTCCCTGGTGCTGGAGCAGGCAGAGTCACTTCGAACCGGTGGAACCTCACTCACCCTTTTCAAAAACGGATGGAGGGTACTCGATGCAATTGGAGTAGCTAATGATCTCAGAACTCAGTTCTTAGAAATTCAAGGGTACATGGATGCCCACATGAACACCCTTTTGAAAAACTTGATCTTTTTTAATCTGTGTATATATATACCAGCTGAGCTTGATCTGGTTCACACTATCAGCTGTACAGGATGGTGGTGAAGTCCGAGGATGGGAGAGAACTACGCGCCTTCAATTTCAAGCAAGAGGATGAAAGGTACGTTCAGTGGTGTATGGATAGGATAATGAATTATGCTTCACCGGAATGGTTTGGGATGATTAGCAGATAATCATGCCATGTACAGATAATTGATGTTTATATGTGTGTATGAAACAACATTTGTTAGAAAAGGCCAATTCAGTCTTTTGAAACAGGATATCAGGACAATCAAAAGGAATGAAATAAACTTATTTCTTAACAAATTTGTAATTGTAATTGTCATCAAGCACTGGTTATTGGTATGATAAGGTCATAAGTTTTGGGGAGGGCAAATACTAATTAAGTCATGAAATGCAGTCAAGAGGTACGTGCAGTGGAGAGGAGAGTGCTTTTGGAAACCTTGGCTAGTCAGTTACCACGGGACACCATTAAATATTCTTCGAAATTAGCAAGGATTGAAGCCACTCCAAATGGGGATACCTTGTTGGAACTTGTGGATGGGTCTAAGCTGCTTGCAAAGGTTAGTCATGGTGATGTAATAATGCGAAGCTCTAAATTTTCTAGCAGCATGCATTCACATGTTTACTTAATGAAATGATTGGCTATAATTGAAATCTTAGTGTTACAGTGTCCTACGAATTACTAAATGTTAGAACATTATGAATAGAAAATCGATTTAATCTCTAAATAGACTGTGATAGGGTGCGATGGAATTCGATCACCAATAGCTAAGTGGATGGGATTTCCCGAGCCCAAGTACGTTGGTCACTGTGCTTTCCGTGGACTTGCGTCTTATTCTGATGGACAACCTTTTGGACCAAGAGTGAATTACATCTACGGAAGAGGGTTGCGCGCCGGCTTTGTTCCTGTTTCTCCGACCAAAGTTTACTGGTTCATCTGCTTCAATAGTCCTTCTCCAGGTTGTCATTATGAACAAAAATGCATGGTTATTAAATCACTGACTTTGTAGTTGCAACTTGCATGATAAATTACGTGTATGTTCGATGGCAGGTCCAAAAATAACCGACTCATTGGTGCTGAAGAACCAAGCTAAGGAACTAGTGAAGGATTGGCCTTCAGAGCTACTGAACATAGTGGATTCTACGCCGGATGATACAGTGATCAAGACTCCATTGGTAGACAGGTGGCTGTGGCCAGCCATAAGTCCAGGTGCTTCTAAAGGAAGAGTTGTGGTGGTTGGAGATGCATGGCATCCAATGACCCCAAATCTTGGGCAAGGAGCTTGTTGTGCACTGGAAGACTCAGTGGTTCTTGCTAAAAAGCTAGCCAGAGCAATCAAGTCCGAAGACCCATCTGTGGAAGAAGCTTTCAGGTCCTATGGCACCGAAAGATGGCCCCGTGTGTTTCCACTGACCATACGTGCAAACCTTGTGGGTTCCGCTTTACAGTGGGAGAACCCAGTTGTGTGTTCTGTTAGGAACAACGTTGTCATACCTAAGCTAGTCAGGCTCGGACCATTATTAGAGCATACAAATTTTACATGTGAGAGTCTATAAAGAAGAAAAGCAATGACAACCACATTGAAAGATGGTGTATTCACGAAGATTAGACTATAGAGAGTTTCAATCTGCGCCTGAATATATGTACACACTGCATTGAATGGGTATAAAAAGATAGATGTTTTCATTATTCAATAGGTTATCCAATAAGTACATTAAATCTGTGAACTTCTCCCTTATTAATCTAACTTAATGATTGGCTTGCCAAAAGAAAATCTAGTGTATTTTTACCAATTAATACAGAGTTAATAGTGGAATCACTCAAATTTATTGGTCTGCTTCGATAAAACAGTGACACTAACAACAGATGCATTCCGAAATTAACATTAATTTATATCCCTAAAATTCTCTGGCACAGCAATCATGTTAACCAATTGCATAATAAATTTGTATATAATCTCTATAATTTGCTCTCCGCTTAAATCACGAGGATTCAACAAAGTCGAGTAAAGTCAAAATTGAAGAGGGTTGAGGATGAATAAGCGTACAAGCAATCTATTGATAAACAATCTAATAAGCAGACGATTCTGCAAGCGATTTAGGTTTTCTTCCTCGTTGCTGGGAGTCTAGTCAAAGAAAAGACAGAGCCCCATTTTTTAGGCGTTGACCACAGTCTGAAATAGAAATCTGCAATTAGAGAGTGTTGGTGGGAAGGGAAAGAAAGAAAGAGAGAGAAAGGAGAGATTGAAAAGAGGTAACCTTTAATTATGATGCGTGTGATGGAGAGGTGGGAGCAGAGAAGAACCAGAGAACGACGGCGCATAAGAGAACGAGGAGAGGGATGAGATGGACGGCGTTTTGTGCTGATCTGAGACGAGAGAGGTGTCTCTGGGCAACGTGGGAGAGGGGATCGTATGTAGGTAGGTGTTGGTCGGTGTCCATGTCCAACTCCAAGGACGGTTTCTTACGCCAAACACTACCACTACCACTCCACGACCTCTGCATATGTTAAGGTTGTTTTGTCGTGTGTTGTTTTGCTTCAACTGGAACTGGAATCGATTCACACCGTAGAAGAGAGGAATATACAACTATGGCAACAAAGGGCGATGCTATCCTTTCACATGACTCCAATTTGCTCTTAGCTTCTTTCTCTCTCATTCTTATGTCACCCTTGCGTATACCCTTTCTCACATTTTTTTTTTCTTTTCCACTGTCAAATTGTATTTTTCTTGGGGCCGGCGTATAATATATGTACATACATACGGACTCTATTGCCTGTAAAATGCCAGTATTTTCGTAACTCTGTGTGGTATATCTTACTTCATTAAAAATATTTTTATAATCAACTTTCAATATATGGAGATAAATTTGTGCTGGAAATATTATTTAAAAATACACAAAATTAACCACGGAATTGTACACTTCAAGCACTTTAAAGAAACAGGTTGGCCATCTGCGGAACTGAATGGGATAAGGTCGAAGCCATGTAAACAAACTTCACTCATATTTTCTATTTAATTTTTTTCATTTGCAAGCACTATATTAGTTACGCGTGTGAAAAGTACATATAAAAAATGAAGTGTTATTTTTTTTTCACTAAAGTTATCGTACTTCTACATTCGGATCAAAATTAATTTTGTGCTTGAAATAATTAACTTTTGGAAAGATTGAGATATTTTATGCTTTGATTTAAATTTTATACGATTTATTTATTTTAGTATACATCTTTAAATTATTAACATAATTTAGTCCGATTTACGAATGCATATGTTAACAAACACGTGTAAAATAAACATAAAATTTAGATGACGAGATCATTATAAAGAAGATGATTTCAAGCACTACTCTTGAAGAGATAGCGATGAAGGTGTTGGGATGAAAACTTTGGGTGAGAGTGAAACTGCATGATTTTCATATGCGAAACACGAAGCAGAAGCCGAGATACTCACTTATCAGCTGAGTCATGGGGAACGATAGATACGTGCCACCAAATATCACTTATGCATAAGCCACAAAAGAGGGTGAAGAGTGGCCTCACATAAAGCTACTCAGAAACAGATACGTGTGGGGAAGATGAAGCTGAATCAGCGCATGCCCTCACTTGTTGCTTAGGTGCTTTTTCGCAGAACAATACACCAACAATGAACACTGTCAACTCCACTCAACAACACACCTCTTTTCCTTTTCACAAAAATGCTTTTCAATCAAATATGATACACATTGCAAAAAAAAAAAAAAAAAAAAACACGTAAAAAGGATTTCCGTTGCCGGGACTTGAACCCGGGTCTTTCGGGTGAGAGCCGAATATCCTGACCAACTAGACTACAACGGATTTCTGATTACATCTCCCAAATTATCTAATTCATCATAGTTTAATTCGGTTCTCTTTTTAAGCAAACAAGCTAACGCACAATGTGAAATTAAAATGATAATAAACTTGAAAGGCAATAGAAGTTGATGGTAAAGAGCACAAGGAAGTCATTGCAGGGAAATATAGGCAATAAGCCAAAGAGTTCAGCGTTGTATATTTCATCTTCTCAGAAGTTTGAAGACATTTATCTATATCTGTTTTATCTCTTACTCATTTTTTCTGCTGATAATTAAGTTTTTTTCAAATGACAATGAGAATTAGGTCTTGTTAATCATCCATATTCATATTTTATTTGCTTTTATCAACCAATAACACTTTCTTAAATGGATAAGTATATCTAGGATTTGATTGTGAAGTTGCAATGATCTTGATTTTGGAGGTTATGTAAAAGGGAAGCATAAGAAATGGAGTAGAAATATATATAAGAAATTGATTAGGATTAAGATGGGCTAGGTAAACAACAATTATTAGGGATAGAGAAGGATCCCTGTCTACTAAGATTCACAGTTAAGGCTTTAGCCTTGCTAGTGTACAGTTTCTTTACATTGGCGCTTTGGTCTTGCATTAACCTCGCCAAGCTTCTCTTCGCATTCGGTCTGAACGGAGAATTCGACGCCATGAACCCATCCACCAAATGCAAGTAAGCCTCCAAATCGTGACAACACGCCATGTCCGCATCTGGCTTAAGGTACGGCGACATCTTCGTGTGCACACGCAGCTCAGTTCCCACGTGCGAGTACGCCAACGGCGTCTCCTCCAACACACCTCCTCCCACGCTCCGTATTTTCTGTTCAAGCTCCTCGCTCACGAAGATCCCAGGCACGCGCGTGATCACGTCCTGCGAGTTCACTATTCGTAGAACTTTCACGTTCTTCGCCGTCACGCGATCCGCGAAGGCCTTGTTCCCCACGCGCGGCCCGCCGAAGGAGAAAACAGCCACCGGTGGAACTCCGGCGCAGCATGTGCTTATCTCATCGGCCACCAATAAAGCCAGCGTCGCACCCAGGCTGTGTCCGGTAACGGTAATGCTTAACTCTTCGCCTTTGTAGAGATTCACGAGTCTCTTCACTTCCTCCACAACGGATTCAGAGAGACTTTCCACGTGTGCTCCTTTGGTTTTATACAGACTCATGAACCCACACTCCACTTTGGGCTTTCCTGGCCCATCCTGAGGAAGGTCAACCAATTGGGCCCGGAGATTCTCGGCCCATTCCAGACACGTCGAGGTTCCGCGGAGAGAGATAACGATGTCTCTTCTTCCCATCCGTGCGATCTCTCTTCTGTCTTCGCAAACGGCCACGTACCCGACCCAGCTCGACCGCTGGGTCATCCATCCAAGATCCGGTGCCACGTCATCTACCCATTTTGGCAACCCGATTGATGACGTGGCGTAGAGGCTTTTCGTCACTCTGTATGATCTATCTGGAAGCGCCACGTGGCGCGGGTGTGGCGGCTCCTCGGTTGACATGGCGGGGTCGGAGTGAAAGGCCTGATAAGCGGCTTGGACGAATTCGCCATAGCGGACGACTTCTCGCCGGAGATTCTCGTCCAGAGGATCCAGCATCCCTTTCCAGTCGTTGCTGCCGTGGTACTCTCTCCAACGCCCGCCGAGGATGTTCCTCGGGGAGTACTCCGCCGTCATGGAGAGCAGCCGCTGGAGGCGGTTGAGGTGGCGCGGGGACATTTCTTCGTTTGCCTTCATCTCCGGCCAGAGCCTGGCCAAGTTGAGCCCTTCAAGAAAGCTTCTTCCTTTCTTTTCCTTCGGGTGGTTGATGATCGGTTGGTGGTGGTTTAGCTGGGTGGGTGGGACGACGGGCTTCTGGGTCTCGAGGAGCTTGTCGAGGTTGGCGAGGTGCAAGCGAGTTGACTCGGTGGAGACAAAGGGCTTCTGAAAGGTTGAGGTTGAGGAGGCTTGGCATCTGAAGCTGAAACTTGGGCACCTTATTGCCTGAAACTTGTGAAGGTTGTGGGCTGGTACGGTGGAGCTGATCTGCATCATGGTGAATTGATTGAAAGGAAAATAGTTGTTTTTGTTGGGAAGATGAATGAAGAGAAGATAGGTGAAGAGAGCTTGAAGGAGGAGATGCTGCAAATTGAATGGATCAAGTCATAGAAGGGGTGTATTTAAAAGAGGTGGTAGTTGGTCGTTACAAATTTGCCATCCTATCATCTTATAATTACGGGATATGCCAATTCCGTTATTATTTTAGCCGCTTTTAGTCTCCACTCAGTTCCTTTCAAGACCTGCCAAGGGTTAACACTATTAAACAAAGGGAAATGACATCATGCGAGAACAAAATAACAAACAAAAATAAAATCAATTTCCCTCCTGTGAGATCATTTCTAAAAAGTACTTTTTAATTTGCCTTTTAATTTATGAAAATTATTTAATTTTTTCTTGTAAGTATTTATAAAAAGCTATCCAAAGTGACTTGTAGTATAATTATTTGTATAGAACTGTAAGAGGATGTAAAATGAATGAGAACAAATATAGGTTCGTTAAATAAGGTGTCAGAGATTCAAAGTTTAGAATATTCAATAAAATAAATTATTTTTATTCTATTATTTATTTAAAAATAAAAAACATGATAATTCATTGACTTTTTACATTAGCGAACTTGAAGACCACGCTTGAAGATAATTATCATTTTACATTAGTAAAATGATAATTAATCTTATTGATAATGCAAATGTTTAATTTTAAATAAATAATAATTTCTTACAGTAGACATAGATAATAAATTGTTAGATAAATTGCGACAACAATGAAAAGTTTTATCACATCACTGGTGTGTACTAATGACGAGTTTAATTTTAAGTTTCTGTTTTAATTCCAACGTGGTGTTTTTCTTTTTTATTTCTCACTAATATACGCGTAGAAAAAAAAATGTTTGTTAGAGGTTTATAATGAAGCGCGTATGGGATTTTTTGAATGTGAATACTGAATTAGATGTTTTCGTAAGGGAAGCTGAGAACGCAGTAGTTTAGTCGCATTCTATAAAAGTCTGCGTTGTTGTTACTCGCTTTGCCCTGAAATGACCGTTTTGTCCCTGAAAAATCAGAATATAATAACATTATCTCATCGTAGAGTTGGATTGGAATTATAGCCTGTTTGACTCGTAAAAACATGGATCTTACTATTATTAAGAAATGTAAATCTTGTCAACTTGGCCAAGGTCAAAACTATAATATAGCTTATTTCTTAATTATTATTATTTTCAACTCGTTTTATCTTTCCTCCTTTTATCTCTTTATGTGACATACTTTTTCTTTTGAAATCATAGTACAAACATATGAGACAACTCTTTCTCAAACTTATAATGAATAAGATTTAGCAAAGAACTCCAATATTAATTAGTAAATTATACAATTTTAATAACAGACAAAAACAGCAATTAAGTATATAAAATATTAATTTTGTCGTATGGGTGTCCAACATACGGTCAGTTTCATTTATTTGATAAGCAATAACATGTCCCTAAAATATTAATTGAAAATGCTTTTGTTTTGATGTCTGCTAATAGTCAAAAAATGTTACTTTCGTGGACTTTAAGAAGAACGAGTCATTAATGCAATTTGGATTTTGGCTCAACTGTGAGGAGGGAAGTTTGATAAATAGCTTTGACATTAACATATTTTCAAGAGCAGAAGCATGCAAAATATATATGTTAGAGACATAGATATTCCAAAGTTGGACGTTTGGCAAAGCATTTTGATCCCGCAATGTGGCACTAAAGGAGTTTGAACATTGAATAAGCAACAAAATAGAACAAGTCTGGTCAAGTCAAATACTTGCTTCAAAGAGCAAAACTGGGAACAAAACGAAGAAAACCTCGCTGGCCTTAGATACACATAGGTGTCTGTCTTTACCAGTTCAATTCTGAGAAGAGAGTCTAATAATGTTGGGATAGTAAATCAGTGCCTTTGCTTTTGCATACAAAAGGTAGCATTTAAGTGTCTCAGCCATGCTTGGACCTTATGATAATGCCGCCGGATGCTTGGTTGAATTCATGGTCTGGTCTTATGTCAGACACCTTGCTTTATTTCACGCAGTGGACATTCAATTTCCATAAATGTTGGTAATAATTTTCCTTCAATTTTATTGACCTTAATTTATACACTTTGATTTCAAATTTAAATATATTAAGTAGGTATAACTAAAATATAAAACATTCATATGTTTAAATAACTTTTTAATATTTTACTCAATAAAAAATATTGCATCATAAGATTTTATTGCATCATAAGTATTATCTGTTTTGAAGTTACATATATATTTAAATGAATTTTGACATTGAGTTTTAAACCATGTAAGATCATTAAATATATTGAAATATCTCAGTAATTGATATTAAGTATCTAAGTGTAAGTCTAAGTTTTATATTGAGTAGGAATAAGAAAGTTGAGCAACATATAAGAAAGAATACCCACAAACCCAATGTCTTAAGGTTTTGAGTTGAAGGTGGTATCATTTTTTTGTGTGAATTTTGCTCAGTTCTTATTCTTGTTATATATTCTCAATTTTACCTTTTCAGATTATCCAACAATTGATCTAACAATATTATTTCAATATACTTATGATTAAAATATTAATCATATATAGATCTATGGTCTCATATGAGAATCAAAATCCATTTAAATAAATATTGTTTCCTTAACCTTTTAAAATCTCTTTTAAATACAAAACTATAACATAATTCTAAGATTTTATAATAGAGCATACTTCAGATACAATTATTCACGTTAAAATCGGATCATAAAGCTGAGAGCACAACGATAATCATGAGACACACGACACTGCATCACAATAAAAAGCTCAGGACAGAAACATAAGACAATATAAAGCAAAAACAGATTTTTTTTCACGAACATGTGTTCAAATATATCTATACCCCACCCCTTCATCACTTTTATAGAAGTGGAAGCACCACTTAAAGGGCCACTAAAACCATACTGCAAAAAGCTATGGTAATCATTTTTTGTGATAATATATTAAAATTATTGACGTATGGAAATATTGTCAAACACTTAATAATTTGACATAAAATCAGTATAATGATTGTATTATTTTATTGTTGTGATAATATTTTTCATTTCATGTTTTTGTTGTTTTTCACTGGTCATTTAGAATACTTTGGTACTCTTTATAAAAAATTAAAATTATAAAAAAAAATTACTTCTATCGCTACTAAAAAATGATTAACATAAGTTATTTTCATTTTAGATAAGTTATAACATTGATACGAATCTGACCAACGCAAAAAGTGTAATAAGTTGATCAAAATCCGTTATAGCATATGCAAATATTATTATGATTATGAATATTATTCTCAGATAATTTAAACTATCATTATATTATTTCAAATTATCTGAAAAATAAAAGTATATACTCTTATGAAGGTAATTATTGTAAAGTTATTAAAAGAACAAAAATATCATGTGCAATCAAACAATTCAGAAAGCGCACTAAAATATGAATGTTAGTGCGCATCATTCTTCTCTGTTATTATTTACTTTCTCTCAGTGACATAATTATTATTTTTTTAAATATTCACCAAATTCATGTATTATTAATATCCAAAAGTTATTTTCGTTTCCCTGCGAAGTAAGGAAACAAACTTGTTTTCTGAGACTAGCACAAGATTTATAATTCTAATTTATATTAGAAATGGTTCAATCAATTGCGATTTTTTTGTGCAGAAAGTATTTTAGGTAACAAAATGAATGATTAATATTTTTAAAATAATGAGATTAATTTCAATATTTTTTACATTTGAGAATTTGAAAATCAAACCTTTAATCACGTGTATGTTTAAGACACGTAATTATCTATCAATAATTAATATATAATATAGTTAACTATCCTCTATACCTTGAAAAGTATAAACGTTTTTTATTTAGGGTTCCCAGTTGCATCTGGCGGGTTATGGAAACAGTGTCCTTTTACTTAGTTTTACGAAAGTGATTAAACAAAATGTTTGGTTTGTTTATTAATCAAGTTGTCGATAATTGTATATTCACAAACACATGCAAGCTGAATATGCATGTAATCTTGTTTAAGTTTCGAAAACATAAATAATCATTCTTCATAGTTTATGCAACTAATCATTTTTATACTCTGCTGAACAAAAAGCGGGATAATATAATATTGGCAGACACCTAATAATTTTAGCTTGGAATCAATAAAATAATCATTTATTTATTGAAAATTGGATTTTATTTGACACGATTTCTGGAACTAATAAGTTTTCATCACTTTAGTTGTTGTCGTGTTCATCATTTCAGGTTCTGTTTTCATTCGCCATTTCTGGCACATTATCCATGATTTCTGTCCATCACATGCTGTGCATATTTTAATTTATTTTCTTTTGGGATTTTGAGGTGACATTTTTGTTGGGCTTTGTGGAGGCTTGATTTGAGTTAGGCCCAATTAGACAGTAACCCTAGTTTCTCCCTATAAATACACAACTTGTATTTGTAATCTTGAGCAATCACAAGTGAATAAAATTCTTCCTGTTGCACGTGGATTAGGGAAACCGAACCACGTTAAATCTTGTGTGTTGCCCGTGTTCCGTTTTTTCTTCTATTCCTTGCAGATTATTTGTGTGTGTTGTTTGTTTAAGACTCATCAATTGGTATCA
>Ga0209489_102258_pt1 | contig 39322 bp, 12 predicted proteins | sample SiratrowhiteBW_FD_187527 | JGI IMG/M metagenome (GOLD analysis project Ga0209489, IMG submission 187527) | Root nodule microbial communities of legume samples collected from California, USA - Siratro white BW (SPAdes) (version 2) | ecosystem: Host-associated > Plants > Roots > Nodule | place...
ATATATATATATATATATATATATATATATATATATATATATATATATATATAACAAAATATAGTGATGTTTTTTTTAAGAAAAAAGGTGGGACTTTTAATAAAAACACTAGGTCAGATAAATAAGCTCAAATTATATTATAAAAGCAAGGGAGTGTAAAAATAAATAAAATGGGGTGAAAAAAGCAAATATTAGGTCAATGAGATGAGCCCAAAGCGAATGTGAGGAAAACATGGGTGTTAAGAACAAAGGCATTGAATCCATACTATACATTTTTTTAAAAACTTAACAAAAAAGTGGTGTAGATATAGAAGAAAGAGGGTTGTAATAGTATCAGGAGGGACCCAACAATCAGAAACCCTAGCACCCAACCTTTTTCTTCACTCACCCAACAAAAGGGGGCTGCTACTAGTCACATTGAAAACCCATTTTAGGGTAAGGGGTATCAAGAGAGAGCTTAGGTGGTTATACGATGATGGCGGCAATGCATGTGACGGCGAGTCACAGTGATGAGAGCGGCAGGTGTCTGAGTCGACGACGAGCGTTGAAGGTGGATTCGCTTCTCATCGCATTAACGGTGGGGAAAACACGAGAGTTTGGCTTGTGACAGCGATGGTTTAGGGCTTTGAGGCGTTTTGGGCTTCTCTTTGAATTTGTTTTTTTGGAAGTGGATGTTGATGGTGAGTTTCATTGGGATTTCTTTGGTGGGTGAAGTAGCGAATATGGGGTTGGGTTGGACAACAATGACGGCGGAGGAGAGGAAGAAGAGCAAAGGGTAGCAGTGGTGGAGGACAAAAATGCGAGTTGGGGTAGGGGGCGATGGTATTGGGACACTTGACGGCGTGGTGGCTAGGCAAAAAAAAATGAAAAGAAAGAGTTGAGGATTGTGTACAGATAGAATTAGCTCTTCTCTTCATTTTGTGTGTATTGTGTATATGGTGAGTGAAGAAAGTTGGTGCCTAAGTGATGATGGTACGTATGTGTTGGAGAGAGAATGTAGAGGGAGATTCTGAAGAGAAAAAAAATTTGGGTGAGAGTGATATGAAGAAGAAAATGGGTGCAAACAGGCTACTGTGGCTTTTTGGCCCAGATGAGAAGTGGAGATGCGCAAAGAGAAAAAGAGGGGTAGGAGGAGATTTTGCATGAGCCGAAATGGGACAAAGGGGCTGCGTGAGCGATTGAAGGGGTGCAAATTGTAAACCCTACTTTTTTAGTTTTTTATGCAAAAGTCTAATGAGTTAGGCCTAAACAATTTTTTTTTTTCTAAAAGTAAACTAACATAATAAAAAACCATAAAAACCTAAACTAACCACTTAAAAAAGATAATTATTTTCTAATTTTGTAGTCATACTATTTTCTTTAATTTTAATTTTAATGTAAAAATCTAAGGATTAGATTCAAATCACAATTTTTATCTCTTTTTAAAATAAAAAAAAAAACCATAAAGGTCTAAATTAATTATTACTTTAATCATTTTCTAATTTTGTAATCATTCTATTTTCTTTAATTTAAATTTTAATGTAAAAATCTAAGGATTAGATTCAAAAATAGGTTAACTCTGAAGTTCTTTCAAAACAAATTGTTCTTTGGTTTTCTTAAGATTATTATCCTTCAATTATTTTCACAAAGTTAAACTCAATTAAACAAGTGTCAATCAAATTCAACATAATCTTATCAGCAAAACAAGCTTTTGTAAAATTAAGTAAAAATTGCAAAGGATCATCTTTGTAAAAAATATGAAGAATATTTTTGCAAAAGATTTGAAACCTATAGAATCTCTGCAAATAATTGGAAACAAGAAAAGTAAGAGAATATGCTTAAAATCCAAATTTAACCAATTGGGTAAATCTTATTTAAAATAATGAATAAAATTATAATCTAAGAAAGTCAAGGTTAAACACTCAAAAGTAGAAATAAAAATATACTCATCATTTGTGTACTCCTCTATCCGTTGCATGTGCTTCTTAAGAAGATATTAGTATGGATTTTGTCCTATGGTTACCTAGAAACCAAAGGGGTTTTGACTATATTTTTGTGGTAGTAAATAGTTTTAGTAAAATGGCTCATTGCATGCACTGTCACAAAATAGATGATGCAACATAGCCAAATTAGAGATATAATTAAATTTCATGGATTACCTTGGATTGCTTGATTCAATCCGTTTAGAAATCTTGCCATCTTGGATTCATACTTTCTCCAATTTACTCTTGATGAAAAGCATCTCCATTTCTTTATAAAACTCTTCAACACTTTTTTGAACCTTGTCTTAGTCTTTGAAGTTGAAGGATTAAGTATTTTTGTAAGTTGTGGATATAAACTATTTTCTTAACACATTTTTAAAATCCTCCCAAGTAGAAATTGGTGATTTTTATCCCTCCCACAATGTCATTTTGAAATTTTTGTCCACCAAAATAGAGCACATAACCTTCAAACTATAAGACAACAAATTTCGAAACCTCTCCATAACTAAAATTACAAGCATGCATGATTTGCTCTACTTTTCTCTCCCACTCTTCATATACTTTTGGATTGGAATCATCAATGAATTTAAGAAATCTTACATTACGTTTGAACAATTTTTCTACATGATTCCTATGGCGATGGTGTTTCCTTTCCCTCCTTTCATGTCTAGGATAAAAATCCTTCATATCACTTCCATCAAAATTTTTAGAAGATCTTGAAGACCTTTTTTCTATTCTATCAACAACATTCTTTAATTGTTCCAATTTTTGCCTCAATTCTTCCATAGCCACTTGTTGGGTGTTCATGTTTACATTTCCCTCCTCTTTAGGACTCAAAGACAAGGCTATAAAAAATCCAAGAAAACCTACACAAAATGTCAAGAGGAAATAAGCAAAACTACAGAAGTAGTGAAGTGGTTAGTTTAAAAAATTAATCACAATTTCCCTCAAGTGTTTTCACTCCAAAATTTTTACCACTCACTCACAAGTCACTAAATCACTACAATATGTTTCAGTCCCACTCAAACACTCAAGAAAAATTCCTCAAAAATTGATCCAAAGTCAAATCAAGAATCACTAACTCTCAAGTGAAAATGATGTAATGGTTAAAAATACACTAAACCTTGAAGAATCAAGAAAGACAATATAAAAATGCTCAAGTAGAAAAGGCACACAAAACAATATATCACTTATCTAACAAGTTTATACACAAAAAAAATCAAAGAAAAGCTTGCAAAAGACTCAAAGGAGGGTGAATTTTGGTGTAAATTCTTCACCCATTGGATTCATGTAAAGCCTTGAAATGAAAGTCACCTAAGAATCACACAATTAAAAAAAAATCACACACAATATGCTCGAACTAATTCAAAAATATCTAAGGAAATCTATATGAAAATTGGTTCAAGAAGATTAGAATTAACTACATATAAACCATTTCTCAAACACTGAGCGTGAAAGTGTGTATAATTAATTTTTCTTTTGATTATTTTACACTTTTCTTTGTTGTTTCAAGACCAATATGGTTCACTCTTTCAATGCAATTGTTTTTGAATTGGTTCAAGAAGATTAGAATTAACTACACATAAACCATTTCTCAAACACTATGCGTGAAATTTTGTACAATTTTTCATTTGATTATTTTACACTTTTCTTTGTTGTTTCAAGACCAATATGGTTCACTCTTTCAATAAAGTTGTTTTTGAAAAACCAATTTCACAACACAACCACAAATGAAATAATCACACAATTGAATCCTTATTTTTGTGGGTTTTCAATCTTCTAAAGCATGTTTCTTCTTAAGTAAACTCTCAAAACATGATTAAACACTTTTAATGCTTTTGTTCTTTGTCTAAGGTAAATTCCCCTATACGTTTTTGGGTCAGATAAAGTTGAGAACTTAAATTATAGACAATCCTTAAGAAATTATTTATGCATTCTCATACTTTTAATTGATTACTTCCACAAGCACACCTTCAAATCATGAACCTTCCTTATTAACATCGTTCAAGCCTTCCAATCCTTTTACATGTTTTGTTGACTCTAACTCTGTCTTAGAGTCATAGTTTGAGCCTGAATACCTTAACTTCTCTTCAACCTTTAAGCATATTGTCTTGATGTGACCTGGTTCTCTATATTTAAGGTAGATGATCTTATGTTGCTCTTCCTTTCTTTTGTATGTAAATCTTTCGTTGTCTTAAGCATTCACTTTTAATAGTCTCATGGACTACTGTATTGTATGCATATTCAATATTGACCTTGTACTCATGGACCTTGTAATTAAATATAAGAATTAAAAGTTCTAGTGAAGAACTTAGAAAAAATTCTCATTCAAGAAAATGATTCAAATTCTAAAATGACCACTTTTGAGTATAAGAGTTTACAAAAATCTTATAGATTATGAACCTTGTACTCATGGGCTCAAATACTAATAAGACTCATTTAACAAGCCTTTTAAAAACTCATTAGAGTGCCTTTAATTATAAAAAAAATGTTAAACCCAATAGGGGCCTAATACATAAAATTAGAAAACAATTACAAGCGTAATATAAGTCAAAAACCAAAAGTTATATATATATATATATATATATATATATATATATATATATATCCTAACTCCAAGCTTCCTTCATGATCCTTTATTATGTCCCATCCATGATGTCATCACTAGGTCAGACCAAGTTAGGTAAGGTCAAGGTCAAGCTGAGTTAGGTCGAGCTCAATTCATGCTTATTTGGGTTGGGTTTAAGTTGGGTCAAGCCCAGGTCAAGTCGAGTTTAGTTTGGGCTAAATTAGGTCAGGTTGAGCAAAGTCGACTTCATTCGAACCTAGTCTAGTTGGACTATGTAGGGCAAAGTTGAGTGAAGCTTAAGTCAAGTCATGCCAAGCTAAGGTTGATATGTGTAGAGTCAAGTTAGGTTAGGTCAGGATCACGTCAAGTTGGTTGGCCTAGGTCCAAGTTGGACCGACTTAGGTGGACCTAGGTCAAACTAAGTTGGGTTGGGTCCATGTTATGTTAAGTCAAGTCAAGCCCATGTCGGACTACTCCAGATCAGGTCATGTTAAGTCGAGCTAGGATAAGCCCAACCTAGGTCAAACCCACATTAGCAATGTCAAGTTTTGCTCAAGTTAGGTAGAATTAGGTTAGGCATAAGTTGGGTTGGGTTGGCCCAATGAGGTTGGACCAAGGTTGGACCAAGGTTAGACTAAGTTAAACTGAGTCAAGTTAGGTCCAAGTTAAATTGGGCCCAAGTCAAGAAATGTCAAGTCTGGTTGGGCCCAAGTCATGTAAGGTTGGGTTGAGTTGGACCCAAGCTAGATTAGGTCTATCCAACTCCAAGTCTGGTTAGGTCGAGATAGGCCCATGCACGGGTCGGACCCAAAACAAGTTTAGTTAGGTTGGACCCATATCAAGTTGAATTGAGTTAGGTCTAGACCAAGTCAATATAAGATTGACTAAGGTAAAACTCAGATTTGTTTAGGTTAAGCATAATAAACTAATATGTTGGGTGGCCTTAGCCAAGGTCAAAATGAGTTGATCTGGATCATGTTTAAAGCAAGCTTGTTCAAATAAGGCCAAGCTCAAATTAAGTTGAGTTGAAATCAAATTGAGTTATCCAAACTCAAAGTCAGACCAAATTTAAACTTAACTCAAACTAAATCGAACTTAGTTTAAGTAAGTTAAACTAGGTCTTAACCTTCAATTAAGTTACAAATAATAAAACAATATTATTAATTTCTAATTAATGTAAAATATTTATTGATCAATTTTCAATTTAAAATATAATTTTATTATAAATCAAATACACCTTCACTCTAACCCATATTTTACACCTTCACTCTCCCACATTTTATATGGAGACTTTCTTCAGTAAAAGGAAAGTTATTTTAAAGATGTATTGAGATTGATCTAAGGATTATAAGTCAAATTAACAATTCTAACATTACGCATTACTTTTAATATGTCTTTGACATATTACGATGAATTATCATAAGAAAATATCTCCTCTAAATTTATTAAGTCTATCTAACAATTGACCGATTAAAAACCAAAGATTAATTACATTTGTACAAATTAGACACAACTTATAGGCTTCAACTCGAGAAAAAGCGTTATAATTATAGAAATATAAAGCTGATCTTATACATAAAAAATATTTACATTGTATAAACTACTATAAACATTTTTATTTATTTCCATATCATATCTTTATCAAATGTCCTCTAATTATTATGTTAATTTATTTTTTCTCAATATTAATAAAATAATCGTATTGCCTTAGAAAAACATATTTTCATCTCGATATTACTCTCTCTTCCTTGGAGGTAACAATTAACAAGACCCAAAAGAAAAGACAATTAGCTTAACGGCAGAAATGCATGAAGATTTGATGGTTCTAATCCTACGACAATACATAGACATGAAGAGAGATGATTGGCTCCTTAAACTAAAGTCAATGGTGTGCAGAAGCGAATTTGATAGATAGAATTCAACACTTTGAACTTCAAACCTCAAATTATCCAGAAACATGAAATCAAGGGCATTAAATCATCAGGAAGCATACAAAATCCAACTAGTGAAGCCTTTGCATTTCCTATAGATGTTCCAAATGCTCAATTACAAAGTTACGTAATACAACTTTGGAATAAATTTTTCTAGTCTGTTAATCTGCATCCATTTCTTCAAGAGCTGCTTTGGCGGCTGCTTTAGCCTCTTTTAGAAGCTCGTCTGGGACCTGCACAGTATACAGTAGCATATAGATAACAAGTCTCAAAAACTTAAAACCTATAATTCCAGGCAAACAGTTTCTAACCCAAGGAAGTCGCAGCAACAACAACAATAATCAACATTCTAACTCAAAGGATAGCCACTTTTGAGAGCATGACTGAACAAACTAATTCCTTTCTAGATCTAGAGATCACTAAACTGAGTTTTGTTTCTCCCAAGAAAGTTTTCTCCATTTACATTACTAGGAATCAAACCCTAGGCAACATGCTAATAGAACTCAAATATCCATCAACTGTGATGGACCTTTTGGCAAAGATGTCCATAGTGACTCGTTAAAATAAATTCATGACATTTTATGCAAATGAGATGAATTCCTAATCAAAAGAGACAAGCTATTAGAGGATAAAAACTGTCCAGCGATATTTTAGTTATCACCTGAGAGGATCCAAATGACAAGGATGCTAGAGGTTTAGCTTGGTCAACTTCACAGGGAGGAAGAAATTACAAAGAGAAGTCAAAATAACAAACCAAAAGTGTAGAAAAGAAAACCATATTACGGGAGTCCTGAGCCATACAAGATTATGCCAATGAAGCAGGGACGGTCCATACACATTCCAGGGATAAATTTCATGAGTCAGAAACCAAAATGACGTAAAAGGAGGTCCATAAACATTCCATGGACAAGTTTCATGAGTCAGAAACCAAAATGACGTAGGGCGGAGTGCATGCATGCATACATTAAGCTAGACAGTATCTGAACACCAGTCATACTAGACTAAAGAAGCTTCTTACTTTGAATCTTTTACCGCACACAAATAGTTAAACATCTAATATAACATTAAATCCACCCCGAATGCAATACCAATGGAGTTCAAAATAGCACAGGAAGCCTTTGCAGTAAACTGAACTTGTACTTCCTACAAAAAATATAATTTAAATGCCAGCCCTAGCTAGCAACTTGTTCAATGCTCTCCCCCTTCCCCCAACTTGAAAGGCCAATATTTCCACTTCCTTGAACTTACCTTCCAAAACATTTTTCTTCATTCTTTTTATCCTCAGCTAGAAAATATAACTTAAAAAATAATATACTAGATGAGAAAGCAAAAGAAATAAATGTTAAAACTACAACTAGTCACAAATGAGATATATCTGTCATTGTTATAAACTGAAACAAATTTCCTGCACATACAAGAAACTGAAAGCACACCCAACCATACCTTTTCATGTTGTCGGTTTGATTCATCACACACCCAGCTCATTTCTAGTTCAAAATCTTTGTCCTTTGCCTCATCATGAACTCCATATATACTGCTTGACACAATTATTATCATTGAACAGGTGGCATATAAAGAGAAACAACAATGCATCCAAATAAAAAAAATTGGGCAAGTCTCCATTCAAAAATATAAAAATAAAGCAACTACAAATAATGTTGCCAATAATCATAACCATACTACTTACATCTTAGCCACTTCAATAACCCCTTGTCGACAAGTCATTTCAGAAAGCTTCAACTTCTCAATCTCTCTGCCAAGAAATTAACAAGATTGTTTGATATCATATTAAGTACAAGTCTAATATCTCAAGATCTCATTTGTGTCACATTTGACCAAGTCCACCAGTTTTAGGCAGTTCCTTGGTTCAAAAACCAAACACTGAACTGGTACAATGGTTTCCAGGTTGAACTGGCTGGTCCAGTGCGTTGTTCAAAGTTTGGCAACCAAATAACCAGGTCAGAGTTAACGTTAAATTAGGTTAAGAATCCAGTAATTTCTTTTTTTTTTGTCCAAATCAATATGGCCCAAGGAATACAACAGAGTACAAGTAAGGTATTTCGAATTGGGGTAAAAGGATAAATGATTCTTGAGTGGTTTCTGATTTACATTATAGCTTCCTCGATTTTGTCTATTCCTTGCAAGTAATTAGAAGCATATATCAAAATGAAAACAAGTGAACATATTATCATTTTGGTTTTCTGATAACTACCCCATAAATTTTATACACTGACTCGGTAAGAGATGTTTCTAGAAGACCTACAGCTATCTTGCTTAACCTTCAGTAGCTTATAGACATAATTCACAAACCAAGATCCCACATAACTCAAATAGTTATTAGATAGCATGAAATATACTTTATTAGAAAATAAATATGAAGAGAAAGTTACAGATACAAATAACAGAGCACAAGAAACCACCCGTAGCAACGACAGTAAAAACAAAAACATAGTTACTACGAAATATACACTTACGTTTTAGCAGCTTGCCTGCCCTTTCCGATTGCAGCACCAAAATATCTCTGGAACAAATACCAAAATGACAAATCAATATAAAATTGGCACTTGGAACTTCCAATAACGAATAGCAGTAGCTTGAGCAATTATAAAGTTTCAAATAACAATAAGTAGACTTACATAGGAAACACCAGAAGGTTCAACCATGTACAACTGCGGCCCATCCCTGTCATAACCTCCTAGAATGACACCACATCCAAAAGGTCTGCAGCACCATAATATATCTATTATTAATATGAAATACAACAAAATACAGATTTGAATTGACTATGAGAGATGCAGTCTCATTGAACCTGAGCCACCAATATAGTGTACAAAGGTGCACATAACTAGCCACACGGTCAGCAAGTTCCTTAACAGGAATTGGTTCACCATAAACACTGAAAAGATATACAAGCCAGAATATAAACCACAGTTAAGAGATACTTAGTCATACTAAATAGTATATATAGACCACTTATTTTTCATGAAAGTTGCAAGCTCACTTTTTTTTTTATGAGAGAAAGAGAAAGATACGAGTTTTCTAAGTTTGACTTGAAAAGTTAAAACAAAACAAATTATACAGGGCCTCAATTGGTCTATCTAAACTAATAGCTTGCGAAATTTTCTAGCTACTACTTTTTTTCCATCAGGAAAATATGGCTCAATGAAACGAACTTAAAATTACATTAGGTTAAACATAAAAAATACAAGGCTTAATTATTTTGCAAGGTGTCAAATTAGTCCACGACATTAGCAATAAAAAAAATACAGTACTCATCATGCATTTAGTAAAAGGGGTGAGAGGAGGAAGCATCTTCAGATGCATACACTGCAACAGAATGAAGCAAACCTGTCATAGTTAGTTGCTTCAGACTTGGCCCGGGCAACAATTTGCCTGCCATCAGCTGCTAATCCTGCTACAGCCTAAGATTGGAAGAAGATTAAAGCACACATCAAAAAGAAGTCCAAAACACCAAATCAACCACAATGTGACACACGTGGCACCATAGTATGACCACTGTAAGTAATCCTTTAACTTGATTACAATATAATGCTTGCTTTAGTACATGGCACCATACGCACACAACAATTTGTTCTGAACTGTATTCTACCAATAACATCATGATTTCCATGACTTCTCTAATATCCACCTCCATTTAACAAATAAGAAATATTACTAAATCATTGTCACTGTTTAACGTTTGGTTAGTCATAATCTATGATTTACTTTGCTCATCAAGGCATGAAATAAACGCATCAGAATTTCCACTAAACCAAAAACAAATTTTACTTCCAATTATAGCTACAGACTATATATAAAACGACAGTGCTCGTACTTCTTCACTTCCTTTCACTCTTAACTCACTAAAACCAAAGTTTTAAATTAGCAGTCAAAGCTGCAGCTAAGGTTGTACTATGAACTTGATATTACAGAAAATTGTGGACAAATGAAGCTGATGCAACCGCAGAGACCACAAAAAAATCTTAACATTGCAGCTGCAATTGCATCACAGAACCCTTTTAAAAACCCCGACTCACCACTTCATAAGTAGCATTTCAAGAGTCACGGTCAAGCTTGGAAACAAATGCAAGTCAAACCACTACTCTCTTATGCAAATATCTTTGTAGTTATCATACAATCAAAGCAAATATCATAAGCAACAAATAAAGTTTAACAAGCAAGAAGTTATAGACAAAGTACCATCCCAGAATGACGATGAACCGAGTGTATTCTTCTGTTTGAACCCGGAAGCATCATTTTCGACGGAATAAGCTTCTCCACACCCTAAACCCAAAAAACCCAACTCAAAAAAAAAAAAAAATAATAATAACTACAAAACCCTAATGTAGCAGAAATTTTAAGAAAAACCTACCAACACAACTCCGTCTTTGCATTTGATCCCAATAACAGTTCTGCAACAAAGTTTCAAATCTAAGATCAGCAGCAGAGAAATAATTATAAAACCGGAATCATAGTTATTAAAATAATTAATTTAATTTGAAAAGCACGAATTGAAGAAAGAAAAGGTACCCGCTGTTGTCGACGGCTTTGGCAGCGTACTCGATCTGGAAAACGCGGCCATCTGGAGAGAAAGTGGTGACCGATAGATCGTAACCGGTTCCGATGCTACTCATCTTTTTCAAGCGCTGATTTTACTTTTTTTTCTTTTTCTTCTCCTGTGATTCTCTCAGTGCCGCACCCCAGAGGAACTAACCAACATATAAAGGGACTTAACTTGCTCAAGAGTTTAACTGGGTGAGTGAAAAGTTAGGGAAATAAATATTTGCTTATTTATATAAAATTATAAAATTAATTTTTACTTTTAAATTACAATTTATAAATTATTGTTTAATTATAAATTAACTTATATTATACACTATACTGTATTATATTAATTATATTATTATTATATATGTGTTGGGATAATGAATTGTTTTAAATTTATAATAATTTAATTGGTATGATAAAATAAAAAAATTGTGAATTAATATGTTTAATAAATCACTAAGTGTTATTGTGTTAAAAATATAATATAATTAAATATTGAGAAATGTTTAAATATTAATCACTTGCTGTGGGTTAGATCGTTTGTTCTTTTACAAGTTGGATATCTACTTAAAAAATAATCATCCATATATTTGGTTTTCTTCGGTGTGTAACTTTATAAAATAACTGAATGTAAGAAAATTATTTTTGAAAATATAAATTAACGTTAAAATAAATTATAAATTAAAATAAAAAATCATAAAATTTTAGTAGAAGAAAAAACAGGATCTCACACCCGTAAATAAAATAAGTTGTTTGGCAAAGTACCAAAACTTAAATTAATTAATGTTTTTAATGATAAATTAAAATGACTCGATATCATTGCATTACTTTAAATAATTAACTTAAATTTAAGTATTAGCATATTGGAATTTGATTGTTGTGTTTAAATTCAATTTTAGCAACTTTATATTTTGTTAAATATATGTTTTTTTAAATATAAAATATTTTTTTATTTGATTTTGATTATGCTTTAAGCAACACTTATTATTTGAACAAATTAATGGCTGTTTACCGTAAGATAAGAACACTTAGAAGGTCCTTTTGCATATAATTGTAATGGTTAAATAAGGATATATATTATGTTTTGGTTACTAATGTTTTAATCTAGACATGTGTTTTTTTTTTTTTTTTTTTTATTGAATTATACCCATTTCGGTGGTTTGATTTGGTTAATGGCGTTGGTTGCTAGTTTGGTATTTAAGCATAATCAGAAAAAAAAAAATAGTAAGAATTACTAGTAATGGAATTTTGAGTTTATTTTTTATAGAAATTTCCTTTATCGTAAATTAAAAGGTTTAGACATTGGATTAACTAAATTTGATATTGAACACAACATAAATTTGGTGTCTCACAACTTTTAAAATTGGCATAAGTTTCTCTATAAAGCACTAAAAGACTCGTATAGCATATTGATTTGAGGTAGAAAAAAATTCTCATTGATTGCTATATGAGCCAAGTCAAGGGTTCTTCAAATGCATAAATTCATCTTTTAGTTTCTTTTATTAATGTTTTTTCGCCTATTTTTTTTTATCACTTTAAACACAGTTATATAATTAGGCTTTGAATTATGTTAGTGATATCATTCACATCTTATGTGCATCTATATGAAATTGCTTCTATCCATGCATGACCATATCTACACTTCATTTAAAACATTTCATAGACATTATAAATATGACAAAAGTATTTTACATTGTTTATTCATACATGTATTCTAATTATGTAGATTTTACTATTTTATAGTAATCATGTGCATCTATTGCATTTCATTTTTAGTTTTCATTTTTTATTACTGTTAAATGCATTAGGTTTGATCAAAGACTTGGATTTAATTTGCATCAGTTTTACTCTCTCAAAGACATAGAATATCAAATGTCTTGTGTTGAGACTCTACAACAAAATAGAGTAGAGAGAAAATATCAATACATTTTAAACATTATTAGAGCTCTTATTTTTCAAAGTAACTTGTCTAAATTATTTTGGAACTTTGCAGCCTTTCATGCTGTTTTTTTACTTAATAGATTGCCTAAAAGGGTTTTATACAGCAAAAGTTTTTATGATATTTTGTATGACTCTTCTCCTTATTTAACTTTTATTAAAGTCTTTGGTTGTGAAGCTTTTACATCAACTTTGGCTCATAATAGGACGAAACTTGATCCTCGGGATAGATGATGTGTTTATTTAGGACACAAACCAAGGATAGGGTTTACTTCTTTATGGTTTATACACCAGAGAGTTTTTTTATATGGAAATGTTTCTTTCAATGAAGATCATTTTTCCTCTAAGCATATTGCCAATCATACAGATAGTGAAAATTTTGTCATTCCACATTTTTCTGATTATCAAGACACTGATCTCTCTTTCCTTACATCCTACTCACCACTACAAAACCAACAAACACCATATATTGTCCCACAATAAAAGTATTCCTCTCCACTACATCACTACAAAAACCAACAAACACCATATATTGTCCCACAACAAAATTCTTCCTCTCCCACTATCATAGCTCTTGATAATCCTATATCTCCTGTTATAAGAAAATCCACTCTAGAAGCACCAAACCTCCTGCTTACCTCAAGGATTTTCATTGCAACGTAGCTGCAGTTATAGAGAGCAAAAATTCCTCTTTAGTTAAATATCCTATTTCCAATTTTGTTAATTACTCAAAATTTTCTAGCAATCATAACACTACAAAAAATCGTGTGCTGCTATAGATCTGGTTGCCACAAAATATAAAATGGCGTCTTTGCGCGAAACACTGCAACATCCGTCATATAACGACTTTTATAAAGCGACGTTTTTTTACATATAAATAATGTTAATTGAATTATCATAATTATTTTTATTGACAACAACAACAACAACAAATGATACTTTTGAACGCCATTATGAACATTTTAATATAACCCTTGTCATGGCCATTTTATAATAAATGGTGAATGATAATACTTTAGTTCAAATTGTCGTAATTATAATATTAAATAAAAATATATATTTAGCATTTTATAACTATATCTAGTATTTCATAATTAACCAGTTTTCATATATATGTTACATACATATAATTATCTAGTAGAACAAAACTAAAATAAAACAAATTTTATAATAACAAAATATCACATTAATTAATAGTGCAATACGTTATGTTCCAACACAGTTGACAAAATATTATGTTCCAAGATTAATACTATTACAAAACAAATTTGTAAACTATTCAAACCCAGTTCACTTGTGAAATACTACAAAACAACAACATATATATTTAATCTGTATTGCTGCCTCCACTTGATTCTATAATGTAATTTAGGGTTGAAGCACCACTTACAACATCTGATGCCTGAAATATTGACAGCAAAGAAAATTAAATACTGCAGCAGAATGTACATGCTAATACTATAACAGAATGTATTTGAGGCACTTACCAGACTAGGTGTCATGGCAGTAAAATGTTCATGAACATCCAATCTTGTAGCAATGTAGGCAAGCAAGGAATTCTTTTATTCCTTTAGAGTTGGAAGCTCAATTTCCATATTCACTATCTTATCCTCAACTTGTGGTGAAGGTGCACTTGAGGAAGCATAGTCCATACCGATTAATCTTGTTGTAGCGATCTAGGATCTGATTCAGAAATGGCTTTCACATATTCTGATATCTGGCTCAGTAATAATCTCGAGCCATATAGGAGATGCTAGTGAAGGTTATGTCTAACAACAACTTGAGCAAAATTGTCATTATTGATAAAAGCATATCGTAAGTCAGTCAACACCCCTAGATCAATATCTATGTGACTCTGATATAGATGTCATGTCATAAGTAGGTCCAATACCGAGTCACCAAGAAATTCAAGCCTCTGCCCCAATATCAATAAGTTGCATTATTGGTGTACAATATTAAGAAACTTTATAAGTTAAATATCAATAAACTACTCAAGAATATATGAAACTTCATTGATACCTTATAACAACAGCCAATCCCAAGTACTTTCTCAAACAAATGTGTGATAGCCTGTAGTAAGAGTCCCTTGACAGAAAATTCATACCCAATTTTCTTTTCAAGGCTTGCAATCCCAATTTCTTTTGGTACGTAATTATGCAGAGAAGCAGCAGTGATTGCTTTGTCAACCAAGGATAGTTCAAGTTCAGTGCTAATTCCAAGCTATTTCATCACATTAAGTGATGCAAAGAGTCCACCACCCACATAGTATGCTCCTATCAGAGCTTCAACATAGTCAGCAATAGTCTTAGAACACATCCAGCGGTGACTCCTGTCACATAACTTCCCAACCACAACTTTTTGGATCCTTGGTCTAGAATTTAACATCTAAAGGCACTTCAAGGATTTCCAATCCACAATCACAACAACAGGGTGTATAGAACGCTACCCTGGAGCAACCAACGACGTGGTTCAAATGCATAGTCTAGAATATAACCCTTACATTAATTCATTCCAATGCTTGTCGCACCACTTAAAGTCTCACAATGATAACATTAAAAAGTAAACAACAAAAATAAAGTTGGGAATTACTAAAGCAGGATGGTCAGGTACTGAAGACTTTTCTAAAATTTGCAATTTTTCATGTGCAAATGTTAATCTATTGAAAATAATGAAACTAATCACTCCGAAACTTAATGTAATATTCTTAGACTTGGTACTTAAAACTTAATAGAAAACTTATTTGTATGTAAAGACTGTCTAAGCTTTATAAGCTCAATTTAAGTCAAGTTTCTAGACAACCGGGGACAAAATGGGTAACAACAACTAATGCAGCTTCCTAACAAATATTGATACATAAAATTAATGGAATAAATAAATACATGGTATGAAATTGTATTTGTTAGAATAAAAAAGTATCTTAGCACCTGATCCAGATTAATCATCTAATGAGTTTTTAACAGGCATCAAAATTTTCATCAAGTCATGAGTTTGATTGTCTCGCAAGACAGAAATTTCACGAGCCTTTAACAAAACCAAACTTTTAGGCTCCGAGATAGTAACACAAATTAATAAAAACAACAAAGAATATTTGTAATTTGCGATCTATTGCCAGTTTATGAAGGGTTGACTGCTAGTGACTGACGGGCAGATAATTATCCTTCACGCTTCTTGGGATATTTATGAAAGAGGTGACAACTCACCACATATTTCAAAACAGAATCTCCCAGCAACTCAAGACGTTCCATTGAAAAACTTTCACTGCATCTTAAAGTTGTAAGTGCTTTTAGAATCTAAGATTTACTACTAAAGTGTATATGCAGGATAAACTGAACATTCACTAACAAAAACCCAAGAGCCACCTACAGGCTAAAAGGGTGGATGCTACACAAGTAAAATTAAGATCCTTAATTAAGTTTTACTTTACACAGCAGTTACACAAATCCTTAATTAAGATTGAATTACAAAAAGATATTACTTAATGTTTTATTTCAGTTTCACATATAAAATTAAACTAAACCACTATTTAATCAAAGATAAACACTGGCTTGCTTATAAAACGAGACTAATAATGACAAGTCACATTCTTGCACAAGAGCATAACCACAGTAAGACAGATTTAACAAGTTTAAAATCATAGTCAATGCATACATTGGACAAGCCTTTCCACACAACAACTTCAATAAGAATCACACAAACTACCTCAGCATACAAGGCATTATGAACATACCTCTGTTTTGTCCCCAAAAAACTTCGATACATACAATAGCAAGAATCACATAACTTCTTCAACTTGTCCCCAAATATATGCAATCAAATTATACAAATGGTTAGATGTAGTCGAAACATCATGGCCTTCAAACAAAATGGAAAATGAAAATGAAAAACCAATAAAAATAAAAAAAAACTCTTGCCTTTGGTCGTCGTGAGGGCGATCAAAGGTCACGAAACAATCGCTCCAATACAAAATGCTCCAATCGATTAGGGTTTCATTGATTCTCTCTAATTAGTTAGGTATTGACGGAACAAATTGGACAATTTGTTAGGGTTAGGGTTCAAACCAATAGGAACTTCCAATTGACTGCGACTTAGGCTTTGAAAGCCATTCTGTGGACGCATTCGTAAATGGGAACGAAATGGGAACCAAAGGTTTGGGAACAAAAAGTGGAGGGATTTTCAGTGTTTTCAGTGGAGGGATCTGAACGAAAACGAGGGAACGTTTCAGTGAAGGGATTTTGGGAACGAAAGGTTTCAGTGAAGGGATTCAGTGTTAGTGTGTAGGTTTTCTGTTTGGAGAGTGTTTTCAGTTTGGAGGAGAGTGTTCACTGTGGAGGGAAACGTGTTTTCATTTAACATATGAGAATTAAACTGCGCGACAAAAAAAGTGGTACCCTCTACAAAGCAGTGGTTGTAAATGTCATTTTTTGAACTCAAAATGTGACAGTCATTAAAGTATTGACTTATACAATAATATGACAATTTTTTGAAATGTCATACTAAAACCACCACCACATACATGATTTTTTGTAGTGTAAGCATTTTGCATTTAGTATCTCTTCCATTGTAGAATCCAAAAATTTTGGATATGCAGTGAAGCATGAGAATTGGAGGAAAGCCATGGATGATGAGATTAGTGCTTTAGTTCAAACTGGAACCTGGGAGTTTGTTGACCTTCTAATTGGAAAACAAACATTGGGATGCAAATTAATGTATAAGACTACACACAAGGCTAACAAATCAATTGAGAGGTTCAAGGCTAGGCTAGTAGCCAAGGGATTCACACAACAAGAAGGCATTGATTTCAAAGAAACTTTATCTCCAATAGCTAAAATCACTACTGTAAGGCTCTACTAGCCATTGCATCCACTAAAAATTGGCTCCTAAACAACTTGATGTCAACAATGCTTTCTTCCATGGAGATCTTCATGAAGAAGTCTATATGGAGGTTTCAAAAGTTGTAGTTCCCCCAAAACCTGGTCAGGTTTGCAAGCTGGGAAAATCTCTTTATGGTCTTAGATAAGCTAGTAGAAAATGGTATGAAAAGTTGTCTACAGTTCTTATAGCTTCGGGTTATACCCAATCACAATCTGATTTTTCTTTATTCACTAAATAATCTGTTATTGCTGCATTCATAACCATCCTTGCTATGTTGATGATATGATTTTGATAGGAAATGATGTTCAAGAAATTGCTTTGGTCAAGTCTCAACTTGATCACTTATTCAAAATTAAGGATCTAGGTCAACTAAAATCTTTTCTTGGATTAGAAGTTGCTAGATCAAGGAAGGACATTTTCCTTAACCAAAAGAAATACACTTTAGAGCTTCTAGATGTTGTAGGCTTGTTATGATGCAAACCTTCTAACACTCTATGGATCATCAAATAGAGCTCCATTCCAAAGAGAGTCCTCTTCTTGAAGACATTTCCATATATCGACGACTTATTGGACAACTCATCTACCTGACCAGCACTAGGCCCAACATTTGTTTTGTTGTCAATCATCTCTCACAGTTCTTACCAGCTCCTACAATAGTGCATTACCAAGCAATACTCAAGATTCTTCGTTATCTCAAAGCTAATCCTGGTCAGGGAGGGAGGGTGATTCTCCTTTACAACTGAAAGGTTTTTGTGACTCAGACTAGGCAGCATGCCTTGAAACTCGCCGTTTTGTTACCGACTTTTGCATTTCTTGGTGATTCATTAATCTCTTGGCAATCCAAGAAGCAACACACAATTTCATGATCCTTCTTTGAGGCTGAATATCGTGCATTAGCATCTACAACCTGTGAAATTCAATGGTTCTCTTATTTGCTTCGTAACTTATATATTGTTCCTCAAGCCACTGCAGTTCTTTTTTTGTGACAACAAGTCTGCCTTACATTTAGCTGCCAATCTTGTGTTTCATGAGCGTGGAAAACACATTGAAATCGATTGTCATGTGGATAGAGAAAAGGTTCGTGATGGTGTTCTTCATTTTCTCCCTATCAACACTAAGTCACAAGTTGCTAACATCTGTACAAAACCTCTCATACCAAAGTTGTTCTTACATCTGTTGTCCAAGATGGGTTTAATTGATCTCTATGCTCCATCTTGAGGGTGGTTAATAAATGATAAATAGTTATTATGTGAAAATCATTAGCGATTCTGTTAGAGTATATTAACGGATAATAAATAATTATTATGTGAGGGTTATTAGCAATTATGTTAGAGTAATTATTTTGTTATGATTTTGTTATTCCATGTACTCCATATATAGAGTATTTTCTTTCATCAAGGGAATAAAAAAAAGAAATATATTTTCACTCTAAAAAAATATCCTGGCAAGGTTGTTGGGCCTATCTGGCTACCCACTATCGGGACATTATCAGACCACCCTTGCATACAAGTTTCACACTCGAGTTGAGGAGTCTCGACGTGAGGGGGGTGTGTTAGAGATCCCACATCGACTAGAGATGAGGTCTTTCAGTAGTTTATAAAGTGGGTGCAAACCTCATCTTACAAGTCGATTTTGTAAGGTTGAATTAGGCTTAGAGTCCACTTTTTAATATGGTATTAGAGCCTCCTATCCTAGCAAGGTTGTTGGGCCTATCGGGCCACCCGCTATCGAGCCGTTATCGGACCACCCTTGCATATAAGTTTCACGCTCGAGTTGAGGAGTCTCGACATGAGAGGGGTATGTTGGAGATCCTACATCGACTAGAGATGAGGCCTTTCAATAGTTTATAAAGTGGGTGCAAACCTTACCTTATAAGCCGATTTTGTAAGGTTGAGTTAGGCTTAAAGTTTATTTCTTGAGATATTCCGCAACACCCTAAAATTTACAACTTTTCAATTTAACCTTAATTTACTTTTATTAGAGATTCTATCACTAATCACTTAACACTTGACGATGAATATATAATCTAGAAGATAATGTTATTTATTGTATGTCAACTCACTAATGATAGATTAATAATTAATTTAAATACAAAAAAAAGTTAAAGCAAAAAATGTATATATCTAATAGTTTAAAATAAGTCAATTAAGGTGTAGATTAAATGGGTTGACAACCTAATTAAACTATACTATTTTCAAACCTAAACCAACATATCCCTTGACAAGTGCACTCTCTTAAGCCCAACAAGATACAAATTTACAGGTCATAACCCTACACTTAAATGGGCATCAACCTAGACCACAAATAAGAGCTCATAAGCCTTAAAAATGTTGAGACAACATTTACCTCTCCTTGCTACTCAAGTCTGAATTTTTCTTTGGCATACTCTTCTTTCACACCAAGTTTTCTCTCTTCTCGCTTTTCCTTGCACAAGAACCATGTGCACCCAAGAACTCATTTCCCACCTTTCCTCCCAGAAAACACCTTCTTCAAGACACTAAGGCATGGAGAGTCTTCCTTTCTCTTTATTTTTCTATTTATTAGCCAAATGAGGCTTTCCCTTTCTTTATTATTTTCTCATCATTCTTTTATAGTGTTCATATCATATGTATGTTATTTTGATCAATAAAAATGCATTCTTGGGACTTATTTGCTGCACTTTAACTCAAGATTCAATTTGGATGGAAGTAAGTTTTAATATATAGAAAACTTAATAAAACTTAGCCTATTAAATAGTGCCTTAACAAAACTTTTAAGCAATGTAAGACCATTGCAATGATGGATATTTGGATCTATAAAACATGAAACTTGAACTTTGATAACATGAACTTGAAAGTGGAAACAAAAGATAGCACAAAGGAAAAGATGACAACTTTGTTATACTTGATACTTTTGGTTGTTGTTTTGTATTGGAGTTCATGTGAAATGTCATGGCTTTTATTCTTAGTTTTGAACATAAAAGTAGAAGTTTTATTTATTGAGAATTCATAGAAACAAGAATCACTCAAAAAGCTTTTGAAATGAAAAAGTTATAGGCTTTTTTAGTAGAGGTAGTGCTAATAAGTAGGAATGAAGTATTTATTGACGTATGGTAAAGGAATCCAATTCTCTCATACTTTTCCTTGCTTATTTTTCCACCAATGAAACCTTTATGTGTTAGAATGCCAAAGGAACTGAAATCACAACAATATCTATTTTAGATGTTTACTTGTAAAATATTTTTTAAAGGTGTGCAATGATTGTTTCATTTGCTGGACTTTTTTATTGTTTGGGTTTCCATATGATTTGAGCACATTTTGTCATAGTTCTATGTGCTATGATGACAAAAAATAAAGAACCATGCAAAAAGAGTACCTTTATGTTTAGGTGAAAAATGATTTATTAACCCTACAAAGATGGACTTGAATAGAGTTTAATACTGGAACATGTCTAAAACCTCATGGTATTTGTGAAATGAAACTATAACACTTATAATTAATTTATAATAAGTGAAAGAATGGAAGTAAAAACCTCGATTTAGGATTAATAATGATGTTATGTACTAATCAAGTAATTGAGAGGTGTACTTAAACTCTAATTAACTCTAAAAGTATCATATAATTTGCAGAGGAATTTATGAGATTAAGACAATTAATTATGGGGTTAAGGTCAACTAAGGAGTGATCTAATTTCATAAAAAAATTAATTTAATCTTATCTTTGAGAGGTAAGATAAAGGAAGACATTTTATATATGTCGTGACATGATTGCAGTATTTGGAGACTTTGAGAATGAACCTAATGCCTCATTGTTTTATATGTGAACATATGAACCTTAATTGTTATGTTTTGTTGTGATACATCTCTTAACAAGACATGGTTAAATTGAAAGATGTGAAGGCTTCAATTATGAGGTCAATGTATTTTCTATAGTGTGTAAGGTCATGAATCTTAACGAGTAAGGTTATTATGTGACATATCTCCTAATGGAGATTGTGAAATATTTGGACATTTACAATTTTGAGGACCTTGGTGTTGAAGTATCATATTTATTGTGAGATGGAGCTTCACCTTGAGACTTGGAGGTTTAAAACATTTAGGGCTTAAAGTGTCTAGTGAAGTGTTAGAAATAGGTGGTTGGATGAGGAGGGTACACCCTAAAGAATGGCTTTCTATTTACAAATAAACGTGTCTATGAACTTTCAAGTAGTGGTCTTCTTTAAAGGATGTCTTCATCCCTAATACTCCAACATAGACAAGTTTCACTAGTAGTTTGAGGAGATAGTATATTTCAGTCTTATACATGGTTAAATAATTGTTGATTTTTTACTTTTCGAGCCATAAGTTTAGTCTTTTTCGTCTAAAATATTGTTTTTCTTCATATGAAACATGCTTTGTTGCAGAAGAGCGACTTTGTTTCTGGGTTGTCGTTGATTCTTCTCTAGTTTTGTAGATAGCAAGGAGGAATGTGTGTGCACTTAATTGAAAAAGAGAGATAAGCTTTCTCTTTAAAAAAAAAACATTGAATTCCATATTTCACTTTGCACTCCTTCTTTTTGGGAGATCAAATTATTGTATGTTAGCATTCCACTTTTTCTACCACGTCTTTCTCCCGAGTGGCACCTTATTGACTATGGAAGCAGGGATTTGTCCTTATCTCATAAAAAACCTTTAATGACCACTGACAACTTTTCTAGAGTTAGATCAGATGAGAGAGGATTCATACTAAACTGTACAATCTCATACAAAAGTCAGTATTATACAAAAAAATATCATCATCTAACCAATTAATCATCTATGAACTCTACTAAATTTAAATTAGATTTAATAAAATTAAAACTTTGAATACACAAAACCTTGGTGAATATCAACACATCAGTAATTTGTCTTTACAAATTTTAATTCAAAACATTTTTACAGACATAATCACAAATGAAGTGATATCTCACTTCTTAATGCAGGATAGGATTCTTAGATAAATTAATTGAACTAGTGTTATCATATAAACATTTAAGTATTGAATGTGAATTATATCATATAAATATTTTCTAAAATGTGTTTGGTGTGACTACAATTCTTAATAGATCATCCAAGTTCCTACAATGCTTAGTAGACCTTCTAAGAGTTTACAACTTTGATTCATGTCAAATGGTTTATTAGACTAAAAGATCTTATAAGTTGAAATTAATTTAATTAGATGAAAACAAGATATTTAAAATTGTTTTAAATAAATATATAATTGCCGGAAAAAAATTCATTCAATGCCTACATAATCTAGTTTTAAAGAATGCTTTAATTGTCAATGATATAATGATCATCTTTGTGCTAAACAAAAGAGTTTTGTTGATATTGTGCTAACTCTTTTAATTGCACATGCTTTAGAATTGTTTTTTTTTTTAAATATTCAAAGCAAGAAACGTGCTTGGAAAAATTAAATCAAAGTTTCCATATAGAGCTCTATAATAATAAAAGCGAAAATACGCTTTAAAAACTAATAAAAATTTATGCCGAATCAATGCTTAGTTTATCACCTACTTCAATGATCATTTTTCAGGTAATATATAAAAAGACAAAGTTGACGACAAAGAAATATAATTGAGATATCCAAATGCGAGTCAAGAGAAAAAAGATCTAATATGCAAATAGAGGTGTTACCAGTCTTATCAAGCTTTTGAGCATCTAGTATTTTGAATCGTGTGTAAAACCTTGTAATTTTTCACGGTGTGAAGTTATACTATTGTGAGCTTTATTTGTGTTCTCTCTAAGAATGTTCTCATCCTTTGCGAGTATTTTGGAAGACCCAATTATATTTCGGATCTTACAATCCGAAACCTAATCCAGAACATAAAATACCTTCCGAATTGTGCAATCTAGTAGGCACTTAATATATTTCAAATTCAACCTCCCACCCCCAATCCAAAAGCAAAATACTATTCCAGATTATACCATGGTGAAAGTCTACACCACAAATTTAATCAATTTCAAATTGTATATTTCGATGATTTTCTGGATTATACAATCCATAAACAAAACAAACAAAAACATAAAATTCTTACCTCATCTTCAACCGCTACAACCACCACAAACACCTCCAACCACCACAATATTACATCACGACCACCGTTAACCATCTTGCCTTCTTCATTAACCCTCTTTACCACAATGCACAAGTTTCACCTCTAACATTTTCGGCCACCATTTTCACAACTCACCATTACTTATTTTTTTTTTATTTTATTTTCAGCAGGGACAATTTAGTCTTTTAACATGAATGTCATTTAGGAAATTATGGTGCTATAGAAAGAAGGCGTCTTAAGTGAATTCCATGTTACCTTTATAATTCATAGATGGGCTTTTTCTTTCTTTACTCTCATGATTTCTACTTATGATTTGTAATTTCTAATTGCACCTCCATTTATTTTAAAATCATCACTTTGTCATTTTTACATTATAACGATTGGGGTTTACGAATTTTATTTAGATTTTTGCAATTTGAAAGGTTTTAGAATGTGAAATTTGTAATCGTAATTCGAGTTTTAGTATTATTAGTGATTGTATGTTCCAAAAGACCAAATATAACCTTTTGACCGTTCAATCAATAGCTAGTTACAACAGATAAGTTCTTGATTGCACCATAAAAAAATAATCTTAGTGGAAGAATTATTTATTATGTAATTCAGAATAATGTCTTTGAAATTAAAAATTAGTTAATCAGTAAACCATTTTCAGAACACTTAGTCCATAAATATATTCACAAATTTTGGATTTACAATCCTGAATAAATTTTTTCACTGCGAAATTGATCCATCGGCTGTTTGCTTTTGATGTACTAAACTAGTTTTTATGTTCTAGAAATAGCTTTATGGGAAAAATTCTTTCCTGGAATTCAGGAAGATCCTTCCCTAATTCATTATCTCCTCTTTATATTTGTTATTCCCAATTGTTTCAATTTCAAATCAGTGAAAACATATTCATCTTTCTTTGTTTGATTTGAAGCATATTGAGTCTCTTTTGCTTATCCAGCCATGGAAAGGCTTCCATTCCCAATCACTGGTCACATATTGAATTGTTAGAATTACATCCAATGGGAAAGGTCACTTTGAAACTTCCTTAAAAGCTACATCTCATGAAACTCTAAAATTTTGAGAAATGACACCTTCCTACACCCTAATACATTCTTTCTATACCCTAATAAAATATTTAAATACCATAATTACCCTTGTATGAGAACTAGATGACACCCCATCCAGTTGTCATTTGAAAAAAAATTGACAATCGGATAACACTCCATCCAGTTGTATTTTTTTTCAAATGACAACCGAATGGCCTGCTCATCCGGTTGTCAATTTTTTTTTAAATGATAACCGGATGGAATGTCATCCAATTCTTATAATGACAATTGTGGTATTTAAATTTTTTATTAAGATGCAGGAAGAACTCATCCCTCTTGAAATGGCAAATGGAGAACAATTTAGTCATGGGATGGCTTATCAACACAATGAAAAGATAACACCTTTTTAAGTTTGGAAAGTTAAAGCATTAAACCAGACGAATCCCATATTACCAAATTTAGAATTTGTAAGTACACTCTCGGATTAGGTGTTCCGAAAATAATTTACAGATTCTTCAACCCTTAACATAAAAAAACATCTTTAATTATACAATCCAGAATTTTCCAACAAAATGTTTTTTGTGGATTATATAATTCAAAATTCATCTCATTCTAATTACAGATTGTACGTTCCGATTTAACAGTGCAAAAAACTTCTAAATTACACATGCTGAAAGATACTTGGAAAACCATGGATGTTATAAAATAAAAGGGCGAAGTAGTCATTTGAAAATAAATGAAGATGCAAAAAGAAATCATAGAGCTGCAGAAAGCAAAAGCCTCATTATGCATATGCTAAAGTAGTAAATTTTCGTAATAAATTCGTTTTGGGCAATTACTTTTCGCACTCACATGGTTTCCTTCTACATCTCCATGGGAGTGTTGGAAATGTCTAAATAATTGAGGTCAATGGATATTTGGCAACCGCCGCTACCCTACACTTACAACAGCTCATCTGATACCCTACATTTACCACAGTTCATCTGACGGTGACAGAACCCTTTGTGGATTTTTTTCTTTTTTTTGTTAAAGAAATCCACATCAATTCTCTTGTGATGATGCCAAGTAGAGACTGCGATTTTTGTTGCTAAGATTAGGGTGTTGCAACATCAGACAGATGACAAAATGTTGATTGTCCATAACAAGGCCTGAAATTGGACACGACAGGCATTAATGGATAGTTGTAACGTTCTATTGTGACACTAGAACGTTACTTCAGGAATTCAAGTCGTTTCTTTGTTAAATTGATCTTCTCTTCTGCTTCTGTGGCTTTTTCTCGCACCCCGCGGACCACATCTTCCGGTGCCTTCTTTACAAACTGTAGCAAGTCACAGCACTAAGAAATTTGGCAAACACTCTTGTAGTACTTTTGTGCATACATGTCAGAATAATTTTATACAAACACTATTGTAGTACTAGAGGAGCCTAAAAGGCTGTTAAACAAAAATATCACCAGTTAATACAAACAAAAAGCTGTTAAATAATATTGAAAAACTCATCCTTATACTATTGGATACTTCAAAATAATCCAAGTTCTTTTCGGATATCCAAACACTTGATCTTAGTTTTATATTATCTTGAAAATTATAAAAAAATCTGGAACACTTAAAAAGTAGTGTTAAAAAAGTTGGAACACTAATTTGCTACCTTTGCTCACATTGTTTAGAATCATTTCGTATCTACCTATATTATCTGATTTTGATACTTGAGCAGCATAAAATGGTCATGGAGCAAGGGCTTTTGCACATTAAAATAATGAGGGTGAGAAATATATTGTTTCATACCTGAGGAGAATTGAGTTTAGATTTTAATGCATCGTACTCCTTCTGCATCTTGGAAAGACGCTTTGAAAGTCGTTCAACTTCTGCAGAAATATCAATCATATCGGCCAGAGGGAGATAAGCCTCTAATCCCTCTCCAGCCACGACATGGACTGACTGATCTGCATTTCCTGAAGTATATTACATGACATTGCTTCAGCCACCAGTACTTATTTAGAGCCAATAAACAATTGACATGAGGAGAAAAATGATACAAATTCAACTTTCAACCATGCAGTGCAAAGTTCAGTAAAAATCATGCCTGGAGAAGAATTTGTCAATTCCAGATTTCGTAAATCCAGCCGAGAGAGCAGAGCTAGAACCTCACGTTCTTCCTGACGAAAAATAAGATACACCACAACATTACTTAGTATCAAGAACAAGAGCAGAGGAGAAAATCTATGAACTTCATCCAGATGACAGTTCCCACGTTGCCCAGAAATGAAATGATTCCTCCAAATATGGGGCAGGTCAGTTTTTAAGCAGGTAGATGGAAAGAATAAAAGATCAAGAGAAAACGGTTAGGAACCAAGAATTGGAAAGAGCTAGAAAAGGAAAGAATTTTATTTAACAGAATGAAAAAAAGAGAAAAAGGATACCACTCTCCAAGGGTTTCCACTTCACAAAGGATTTCTCCTTTCACTAAGAGCTAATGCTCAATCTATAAAATGAACATCCCGTCTCCTATCCTTCTTCCACTATTATTAGAGAATAATACCGTGTAATATGAAAATATTAGTTTATCTTTTATTCTAGATTATTCGCTTGTTTGTAGTGCCAGCTGTCCCTTTTGTGAATTTGTTATATGTATGGGCACAGTTGTATCCAAAATGCAGCTTCTCTAAAATGCTCCATTTGCTCTCAGTTTTCAGTGGGTTAAAATAATGAAAACCTCTTTACATTTAATCTTTTTCTCTAAGACCTCTTTATATCTAACACCACAAGTAATTAATTCATTAATATTCTAACTACATTACCTGATTTCTCCTCCTTCTATCATAACAAAATCTAAATCAAAAGCATACCTATGATTTATATATTAAAGTAAAGAATCAGATGATAAATAAAATTGCAATTCATATTATTTTCTTAGATATTGGAGGTAGAGGAATGAGGATTAATCACACTTACAGCAATATAGTCTATAACTCCATTGTTTGCAACCACAGATGCTGATATACGTTTTGCCGGCTCAACAGAATATTCAGCCCGAGCATTCCTGATAGCTCTAACCTAAAATAGTAGAAAAAAAAAAGAGATAAAAAGATATGAACTCACCAAAAGTACGAATATGTAAATGAACTATGTTCCAAAGAAATATTGAAAAGGATAAGAGAAGAAAATAAAGATATCAACTAACCAAAGCCTGCAAATTTTCGAACTTTTTTATGGAGCCGGTGTTCCTTGGAAGTTGAGTCTCGGGCCAAGGTGATACAATAAGAGCATGTTTCCGGTTAGGGAGTGCCTATTGACAAAAACGAAACATAATAAAATTTCCATCTTACAATCACTTGAACAAATATTGAGATAGAATACCGCTGAATTTAAAGGCAGGTATACAAAGAGAAAGAAAATAGGAGTGTCATAGTCATGTAATTTTCAACTTGGAATTAGTAATGAAATGTTGTCTAAATGACTCTTCAAACTTGTTCCTAACTTCTCTCTAAAGTAGTCTTCTTTATAGACTTTCTTCTAGACTCCTCCTAGTAGTGTTGACCTAACCTCACTCTAGATTCAAAATCATCTTCCATCTCAAAACGGAAACACCTCTTCCTTCTTATGCTTCTGCAATCTCATCCTTCACTTCCATTGAAGATAAGCAAATCAAAAACATCAAGAAGAAGAAGTGCTTGCTAGGCACACTTTATCAAGACAAGTGGAAGGGAGTATCAAACAATAAGTGGAAGTAAAACAGTTGCTGAAAAAGGTGTTAGATTGTAAAAATTAGCTCTGAATCTAGAATTTAGAAAATCAGAGATTTAGAGGAAAAGAATGTTGAACCGGCTTAGTAAGCACTTAAAATATATGGTATTTCTAGACTTTAAAGAACCATGCATCTAAAGTTTACAAGACAAAATTTTACTATTTTGTGTGTGATAAGCATCCAACAGCCATGTAGTTGCAGAATCCACCCTAAAGATAGCTATTAATGGAGAAGCTAAGAACCCTAATTGTGATTCTGAGAAGCCTAGGCTTCTTCAGATTCAATCCATTCATATTTGTTTATTTAGGAGACAACATAGTTTCACTCAATGGCAAAAACTTGAAAACATCATCATAAATACGTTTACTAATAAGTCCCATCAAACTTGCAGCATGAAATTGTAGGAACATACAAAAGCATCTCTATAACTTTGAGTACATCAAAATTACCTGCCACAGCTCCTCAGTTACAAATGGCATGAAAGGATGCAGAACTTTGAGTATGTTCTCGAAAGTATATAACAGAACAGCCTGTGCCACTGAAGCAACAGTGTTGCCTCCAACTCCAGAGTGGTAAAGACGCCCTTTACTAGCCTCAATGTACCTAAAAGATCAGAGAGCATTACTCAAAATGAACGCAAAGATCCACAAAGATCACCAATAGAAACACAAACATATCGTACTACTAGTATAAAACCAACATACCAATCAGCAAAATCAGCCCAAAAGAAGTCATATGTTTCTCGTCCCACTTCTCCAAAGTAAAATTTGTCATAGCTTGCAGTGACAGATTCAATGAGCAAGTGAAGTTTTGACACCTAAAAATTTGAATCAAGATTATCACAGCCAAGCAACATTATAAACATATGAAATGTAAAAACAAAACCTCCTTACCACCCAACACTCAGGTAAAGGAAGATTAACCACAGTGCCTTCACTGTCAAACTGAACAAATAAAAGAGTCTTAGTAAGACAATATGTTGAGTGTTAAGCAAACATCAGCCAAACTAGAGGTAACTGCAGCACCAATATTAACTAAACATCCTGTATTAAAATGATAAGTGTCACAATATATTGACCATACTAACTTTTATAGTTCATTATTTGCTTTGCTTTCACATGTCTGGAGTGTTACTTACTGCTAATATTCACGTTGAGAGTCTATGAAGATTTGTTGGAACTTGATGAAGATTTGTTTGGATTTGATTTAGTACTATTCTTACAATATTACTCTTTTTACCTTTTCATTTAATGTTCGATTAAGTCATAATAATCAAGGGATTCTTTCCCTTTGTTTATACAAATAAAGGGCTTGAAGACGATTTTTATTCAAGCTTTTCAGAAACACGTATAATTATTAAGTTAGCAACACCAAACTTGTGCCAGGTCAGAAGGGAAGCCCTTTTAGATCCAGGAATACCAAAAACTCGTCAAAAAGCTGAATTACCTTACCATAACTAGACTTGACACATCATTTGGAGTAACCGTCATGAGTCAATTCCTTAATTCTGAATGCAAATATAATTGTGACACTGGTTGAATCTGAGGTATATAAAAGAGTCTCCTGACACAGTGGCAGCATGAGTGGTGGGATGAGATTTGATGAAAATTTGTTGAGAGTTTTGTTATATTTGAATTAATATTACTCTAAGTATTACTGCTTTTATCCTTTCATTTAACGTTAGCTTGCATCATCCCTGTAATCCAGGGATTCTCTCCCTTTGTATTGATTCATGATTTATATAAATGAACGCTCTTTTTTTCCAAAAGCTCTTCAGCAACCCAGTCTAGTTCTCACTTCATGAGTTTCAAAAGATATATACCATTACCTTAACTATGTAAGGAAATAAAGAATCATTTTATTGATAACAATCACACTGATTACATTCTCATCATTTCTGTTTGAAATAGTCAAATTCTTTAAAATAAGGAAATAAAAATATATTGAAATGAATTGAAAATTTCTAAAGATATTTTTTCCTAATCACTAGGGATATATTGAAATATTTTTATCCTAATAATCCCATGTATACAACACTCCACCTCAAGTTGTTAAATGAATATCAATCATTGTAATTTATGTTGAATGTTAGGTGTCTGAGGTCACTAATTTAAGTTTAGGTAGCAGAGACTAACTTCTGTTACAATGTCCAACATATGCTACAGTTTGATGCAACTAGCTGATCCGTTACTAGTTTATCTTACAATCATTTTTCTCTTTCTTTTGTGCTTCCTAATATTCCTTGTCTTCCGTTTCCTTTCTAATTTTCTCCCCATCTTAATTAAATTCTTCTTTTATCTATAGAGAAAAAAGTTGGACATGAGATTTCGATAAAAAGTAATGAAATAAGAAAGAGGGGATTTAAAAAGTGCTAACCCTTGGATGTTAAGACTGTCCCTACCTTATAAGACAATATTTTTTCCCAAGCAGAAGTATCATTCTCATTAGGCAGGTTCTGCAATATAAATTTGCCAGCATTCCACAATTTGTTTGTGAAGGCTTTGTTGGAGGTCAACCGCTCAGTCGACAAATTAAGGTCCTAGAAGAGAAAAACACCATCCATCTGCATCTACGATAATCAATTTTTTCATGGAATAAACAATGGTCTACAATTAGAATACAGCAAAACAAACCTGGCCAGCTGTGCCTAAAGCTAGTGTGAAACGTAAAGCATCTGTCCCAAATTCTTTGATGGTGTCAAGGGGGTCCACTACATTTCCCAATGTTTTAGACATTTTCCTCCCCTGAAAAGAATACAATTGTTACATAATCAATTTACAGACATACATAGGTTAGAAGCAGTGTAAATTAACAATACAAGTATAAAACCCTAAATGAAAAAATGTAAAAGCTAAGATTTTAAGTTCACAAGTTTAAAACCCAGCCATTTATTCAAAATGAATTTGTAGAAAATATTTAAAACACCTAACAATTACATAATTGAGTATGTCACTATTTATGCATTGGACAAAAAAAATTACCGAAGTCCTTTTATGTTTTATTAAATTAATTTCTAATATCTGATTCACTAATTTAGAATTTCTATTAATAGCATGTGCTGAATATATATATATTAAAACAATAGATAGATATGATGATATGCAATTAAGGTTTGTATAGTTTAGGTTTCCTTATTTTACTTCAAACTACATTTAAGTAAAATTAACTAGCTTATATACCATAATTTGACTTTATTTTTAGTTGATGTAGGATTCCAACATATCCCCTCACCCTGAGTAATGGACATATCAAGTGTGGGACTAAATTTTTTTTGGTGATCCGACAGTAACTCAATAGCAGGTGGCACAATAAACTTAACAAAGCTCACTAGAATAGATTCTAATATCATCTTATAAAGGGGACATTAAGCTTTACTCAACTTCACAAAACTGACTTGTAACGTGAGATTCGCACCCACTTATATACATTGATTGAGTCTTATCTCTAGTCGATGTGAGATCTCCAACATAGACGATAAAGATTATAATACAATTAGTTGATAATGTTTTATTATCATATCTTGAGACGTGTGTTTATCTTATGGTATATGTTACAAGTAATGATATCACTAAAATTGCTCAATTAAAAAAACATTTATCCAGCCACTTTCAAGCCAAAGGTCTAGGCTATCCAAAATATTTTATTGGAATTGGAGTGGTGTGATCAAAAGAAAGTGTCATCATTTCACAAAGAAAATATGCTCTTGATATTTTGAAGGAGACACGCCTGACAAATTGCAAGCACATTGATAGTCCCATGAACTCAAATCAAAAGTTAATGAGAGTAGGGCGAACCTGTCTTAAACCGAGAGTCATATAGGAGGTTGGTGACAACTTATTTATATCACTATAACAAGATCTGATCTCTATTACCCAATGGGAATTTGTGAGTCAATTTATGTAAAACCCTCACATTGATGACTAGAATGCTATGGTTCGCATTCTCAGATATCTAAACGGGACCGAGGATAGAGATTGTTGTATGAGAACAAGTGAAATAATCAAGTCTTTGGGTATTGTAATGCAGATTGGGCAAGTTATCCCGTAGACAAGAGATCTAACACAAGATATTGTTTGTTCCTTGGAGGGAATCTCATATCTTGGAAAAGTAAGAAACAAAGTGTTTTTGCCCGATCTAGTACAAAAGTTGAATATCGACTTATGACCCTAGCTACATCTGAACTTGTGTCGATTAAACAACTCCTTCAAGAGTTGAAATTTTGTGAAAATGAGGAGATGAAGTTGGATTTTAACAATTAGGCAGCACTTCATATTGCATGCAATCTAGTGTTTCATGAGAGAACTAAACATACAGAGATTGATTGATTGTCATTTTGTTAGAGAGAAGTCGTTCTCAATGGATCTTATTACTATGTTTGTCAATTCTAATGATCAACTTGCTGATATTCTAACTAAATCTCTAAGAGAACCTAGGATTCAACTTATATGTTCCAAGCTGCAGCACATAACAACTTGGTGCATACGACTTATGTGGTCTAGCTTGAGGGAGAGCGTTAAAATGTAATGTTATTTTATTATTATTATTTTTTGTATGTATCCAGCTTTAGGGTTAGGGTTTAAGGTAAGTTTCTTGCCTTATTTTGTAACACTTTTACATATATCAATGAAAAGCACAACAGTTTAGGTTAATACACTTTACTTCTCCGTCTTATTTACTCAAGTTGAACAAATCAAGATTCTGAAACCACTAGAAACATTGATACCTGATACTTGAGATGCCAAGTTTTAAACTGTATTTTTAACCAAGAGGAGAACCGAAAATGAAGGTACTTAGCAAGTTAAACCTTAGAAGATTAGAGAGGTCTGAGTTATCCCAAGACCGGACTGGTTTGGTAATTAAACAAATCAACATTCCAAAACCACTAAAAACACTAATATTTGACACTTGAGATGCAAAGTGTCCAACTAAGTTTTGCCCACTCAAAAGCAAAATTGAAGCCCATGACTTGCCAAGTTTGAACTGTTCCATATATTTCGTTGTAATAGTAGCATAAAGTTTGTCAAATTACAAAGTCGTTACATAAAATATAAGATTGAAACAAAAGCAATTTAGGTAAACCATAGTAACTACAAAATACGAAATGATGGTTTTTGCACTCTACAAATTTCTTGTGGCACCTCACATGCATTTTGGAACATGATTTCTCTACATTCTAGAAAGCTTGTTCCAGAAATGCATGGAGGTGCTGAAAAAATTGTAGGGTGCAAAGCAGTTAGAACTTAAAATACATGTAGAACATGAAATCACCTGTGAATCCCTGATGAGTCCGTGCAAATAAACATACGAAAATGGAACTGTTCCAGTGAATTCAATCCCCATCATCACCATTCTTGCCACCCAAAAGAACAATATGTCATGCCTGTCAATATGTAAAGCATCACTTTATAGAACTACACAAGGAAATAAAGAGTAGGGAAATAGACTATAGATTAAATTATGCTTTTAGTCCTTGAAATTTGGAGTAATTTTGTTTTGCTCCAAAATTTGAAAAGGGTTTTAGTCCTTAAAAGTAGAAAAAATAAGTATGATTCTAATCCCTAGGCACGGAAAACAATTTTATAAACCTTAAAGCCAAAAAAACTTATTTTAGTCTTCCAATCTAGTGTTTAAGGACTAAAAACCATATTTTTTTTTCAATTTTGATGAGCTGTAAAAGATTCTTTAAAATTTTGGGAACCAAAATCATAATTATCACAAATTTCTAAGACTAAAATCATAATTAAATATGAAATGAAGTAGAATAAAACATTACACACAAGGTTGCAATAGAAATTTCACACAAGCACGAATCAATTTTGTAAATAGAGGATTATTAGGATTAAAATATCCTAAAGATCTCCTTAGTAATTAGGAGAAAAATATCTCAACAATCTTCGGATTCATGTTGGCATACTTTTATTTCCTTATTTAGAGAGTTTGATTGTTACAAATAGAGGTGATGAGAATGTAAATGGTGTGATTATTACAGTAAAATACTTTATTTTGTTATATAAGTTGGTATTTGAGCTCCGATCTTGATATCTCTACTTCCACTTCCACATAAGCATCTCATAATTGAGTAATATTGGTAATGCGGTGCGTGGGGTTAAGTAAATAGGTTTTGAAGCAACAAAAACTCAGGCTTAAGTTTTGGGTTATAAAATCACATCGTGCAACTGACCCACAAAATAATCACAAGAAAAGCCACGAGAGGCGCCTTGAGGAGGCCACGAGGAAAGCTGTCACCATGCAAGTTGGCATCTACAATGGCAATCTGTGCAATCCACCAAAATTGTGTCCTTGACGCACCGCAAGATTGGAGAGGGAGGAGGAGATTGTAGACACATGATCTTACACTCCAGACGCAAATTTGATTACCGTAAATTACCGTAAAAATCACCTTTAGAGGCATAAATACTTAGCCCAGCTGCAAGCTAGCATTTATTGCAGAATAGCCTGTTTCCAGGCAAAATTGTATCATCACTATATTCTCGAGAGGGGAACACACTGTTTGATCTTCACGAGTCTAATAAAATCATTACTGACATTAAGAATCAGAAGCACATACCCAGTTTCAAGCATTGTAGTAGGATAGAATCGCTTAAAATCCTCTGCAGATATATATGGCCATCCCAGGGTACTAAAAGGCCAAAGAGCGCTGATAAAAGATGAGCTTACAGTTAGTCCAAACAATTGACATAAAGATCACAAGAAAGCGAACATGTCCAGTAAATCAAACTTCACAACGGAAAATGACCACATCAAGTTTAAGATTTGCCCAAAAATAAGATAAAATAATTTCATCAACCGATCTGAGCAACTACAACACAATTAGCCTACACATAATAGCTTATAAAATTGAAACTCAAAGGAAAAAACGCTTAGAAAAATGCTTCATACAAGACCAATGATTGTGATAATGAAAAATCTTAAAGAACACCAAAATATTCTAGGTTACGAATGCCTATATAAAAAATCCTCCCAAAAGTTTTCAGCAATTCTTTCAAAAACAACAGAGCATTTGTTTTCTTCACCCCTTTCATAGTCCATAATCCCACTAGCAGAAGAAATGTCCAACTTCAAAGCTTTGAACAGACCACATGGATACATAATTCTACAACAACTTTACCCCAAAAGGCAAAATTTACAAGACATGAAGAATTTTTTAATAATCTCCAAACATGAAAAGAAAAGGTTACAAAGTGATGGGAGTATAATTGGAAAAAGTAAATAAAAAGAAAAAGAGGAAATAAAAGGTGCAAAGATGCCCAATCCCTCAACATGGATATTTTGAAACAACATTAAAAACAGTACTGAAATTACTAAATAGGAAATAGGGAACACACTGATTGAAATTTGTTATATGGAGAAAAGAGGAAATGGGGAGATCTAATGGAGAATTTGGAAATAGTAATGGAAGTCCATAGTGCCATGCTCTAACTTTGGGAGAGTATTTTGCTCTCTTTTTTCCTGTGCCTTCTATCTTTTCTGCAGTCTCTGTTTCTGTTTGTTGTCAAAGTACAAGGAAAGAAGGAATGAAGAAAGAGAGGACTCCGTAGACCTCAATTATCAGTAATTGGTGAGGCACTGGAATAAAATTCAATGCATGTGGGGGGGCGGTCGTTGGGGAATAAAAAGCACAAATATGGAGCTCAAAAAAGAACAAAGAGGAAAAAAAAAAAAAAAAAAAAAGAAAAAAAAAAAAAAAAAAAAAAAAAAAAAAAAAAAAGAAATGGGTGAATCTATCTACCAAGCACATGTTTAGCAGCATAAAAAAAAAATGCCATGCCATACACTCAATCCCCACACATATATACTACTAAATGGATGCCTAAATACATTTACAAAACACTAGTTAGATACATGACAGCATTCTCATTTCTACTATGTACAAAAAGAAAGTCATGCAGATGCATCTAAAATTGAAAGAGATATATGAAATAAACTACCTAGAAAACCAAGTATCAAGAACATCAGGATCTTGATATATTTCTACATCCTTCCCATATTTCTTTTGAGCTTTCTCAAGTGCTTCCTCAGCATTTCTAGCAACTATATATTCCTCTTCATTGTCTTTTCCAGCAATGTACCATACAGGTATCCTGTGTCCCCACCATAGTTGTCTGCTTATACACCAATCCTTAATGTTGGAGAGCCAATGGTTGTAAATCTGACACAAAGATAATTACTCTGTATAACTTTGTTTGTACAGAAACAATTTATAACGAGTAATACCAAATTGAAAAGAGGTACACAATAGGGGATGAAGCTACACAAAAACCTGTATAGTTTTATCAAGACCAAGACTAAAATTACAAACATAGCATGTGTATCCAAAAACTTTTATTAAGGAAAGGGATGGAGAGGTTCATGAAAAAAATAAAATAAATGAGGAATTTTGTTATCTATATTGAAGAATTCATATTGATTAGAGATAAGACAAATTCATACAATATAAATGAGTGCAAACCTCATCTTACAAGCAGGTTTTTTTTAAGTTAAGTTAGACTTAAAGTTAACTTCTTAAGATGGTATCACAGCCTATCCTAATTAGGTCTGATGGGTCTATCGTGTCACTTGCTAGACGGAATCTTCCACCTCCATACTTTCTTCTTGCACCTTCGTAGACACAACAAATTGACTATTATACCCTTAATAAAAAAAATAAACCACACCCCCCTAAACTTTTTTGTATTCCCGGATTATACAATCCGATATACAACTTTTGTATACCGGATTTATAATCTGGTATATAAAAAAATTATATACCGGATTGAACAATCTAGTATATAATATTTTTTTTGCATTCCAAATTGTATAATCCGGTATACAATCTGAAATTGTACAATCCGGAATAGAAAAATATGTTTCGGATCGTACAATTCGATATATAAAAATTGTATAGCGGATTGTATAATCCGGAATGTAAAAAAGAATTATATACCAAATTGTACAATCCGGTATACAAGACAAAAAATTATATACCGGATTGTACAATCCGGTGCAAAAAAAAAAAAGAAATTACATACCAGATTGTACAATCCGGTAAGGGTATTTTCGACATTTTGAAAAAATATGGAGGTGCAGGTTGAAGTCATGGAGGTGCAAGAAGAACCCGTCAACTCACTATTGGACTACTATCAAACCACCCATGAATATGTAGTCTCACGCACGATATGTACATACCTCAGCGTGAGAAGGGTGTGATTAATGAGATAACTCGCATTAAGAACAACATCAGCCCATAAACATTGAGAAACCTCAACAAGGATTAAAATTGTGCGAGTCGTTTCAACAAGATGTCTATTCTTGCGTTCAACCATCCCATTTTGTTGAAGTGTATAACCATATGAGGTTTGATGAAAAATGTCATGAGAAGCCATAAAATATTTAAAAGACAAAGATACACTGGCATTATTAGTGTGCAAGGTTCAAACAGAAACTCCAAATTGTTTTTTAATTTCATTGTAAAAAGATTGAAATATAGAAAACAATTCAAAACAATTTTTTATTAAAAACAACAAAGTACATCTTGAATAATCATCAATAAAGAGAACAAAATACTGAAATCCAAAATTGGACTTAACATAAAATGGTCCTCAAATGTCAGAGTGAACTAAGTCAAAAGGAGACAAAGTATGTTGTGAGACACTACTAGGAAAAGAACTGAAACTATGTTTCCCTAACTAACACAACTCACAACACAAACTCAATGACTTGCACAAACATAGAACAAGTTAGTGCATCTTGACAAGCTAGGATGACCCAATTGAGCATGATAAGAGAAGGTAAATAACCTGAAGTAGAGAAAAGATTTGTTACCAGTAATGTGATCTGTGAGTCTAGAGTCCAAGAGTCAAGAGAATTGGAGTGAGACCAGCAAAAGATGTACATGTGTGTGCAATAAAAGTAGTGGAACTAAAGTTCTAATGATTCTTATACCATTTGAAAAATTCATTCAAAATAGCACATCGTCTTGAGGTATCAAATTAAGTAGGCTCAACTTATGACAATGTTCACACTTGTGACACCCGTTTCCTGACTTGCTAGAGCGGTTGCATCATCACGTTGAGATACTAAAGCGGAAGAGTCATCAACAAAAATAGGTATATCAGTGGTTGGTTTACCCGGCACACGCAAAAAGGGTAAAACAAGTGGAAGTAAACTTAGGCACAACTAAGGACCCAAAATCTTATCAGACATGAATAATCATCAGGAAAAACCAATAACATGAAAAACTTTAACCTTTGCTCGAGTTCTTAAGGATCGAGGCAGGAGGCAACAACACATTGAAGTCGTGAAAAAGAACATGAACTTTACCCAAATATTTAGTCATTGTAGCATCACACAAGTCTAGGGGCAACAATATTAAAGAGATTATGATAAATACCATAAAAACATTGAGTATCATTGGTATACCATAATTTGGCCTATTCCCAAACTTCTGAACATGTCTCATAAGCCCAAAATATTTGTTTTAAGATTGCTTCTTCCTGCACCTCCATATCATCTTCCTGCACCTCCATACTCTAGGCAAATTTATCATTTAACCCTTTTTAAAATATTTCATATCCCATTATACCCTCCACCATCCCTTTTACTTCTTACGGCTTCTACAAACCGTAGACAAAAAAAATGTTCTACGGTTTGTAGAAACCGTAGAAGCATTTG